>Ga0209119_1000916_pt1 | contig 29793 bp, 30 predicted proteins | sample COG_03_FD_184747 | JGI IMG/M metagenome (GOLD analysis project Ga0209119, IMG submission 184747) | Pelagic Microbial community sample from North Sea - COGITO 998_met_03 (SPAdes) (version 2) | ecosystem: Environmental > Aquatic > Marine > Neritic zone/Coastal water | place: Helgoland, sampling...
GACTAGTTGATAGTTCAGAAAACGGCAAAAGTTTACGGAGAGGTGTCCGAGTGGCTTAAGGAGCACGCCTGGAAAGTGTGTAAGCGTTAATAGCGTTTCGAGGGTTCGAATCCCTCTCTCTCCGCCAGGTTTGTAAGCTATTGATTTAGCTTACAATATTGATAATAATAAACCCCCAGTCACAAAAGTGTCACACCCATGAGGGGATGATATGGCTACAATTAGGAAGAGGGGCGATTATTATCAGGTACAAATCAGGCGTAAAGATTACCCTGATCAAAGTAAATCGTTTACGTCTAAAGCCCCAGCAGCAGCCTGGGCGCGCCGTATAGAAACGAGCATGGACAACGGATCGTGGATCGATACTCGCGGTACACGGCTCACGCTTATCGATGGCATCATCGATAATCTTATACATTCCTTTGAACGTTTTGGCCTCGAAGTTGCTGGCCCAAAGATGTCCTCGCTTAATCAACTCAAACGATACTTCGATGGGTGGTCAATACACGACCTCACTGTTGATGACGTCTTGGACTTTGCAGCACACCGCCGCCGTACTGTTAGCCCTAGCACTTTACAAAAACAAATGAGTTACCTGCAGCAGGCTATTCGCGTTAGTCGAGTAAAGGTGGAGGAAGACGTTACAGGCATAGCCATTAAAGAATTAGTGGATCGTAAAATAATCATGGGGAGTGTTCACAGGGATAGGCGGTTAAAGCCTGGAGAATACGATCGAATCAAAGAAGCAGCGGGTAATCACAAGTGGATCATGCTCGCTGTAGACATTGCGTTGGAGTCGGGTATGCGCCAAGGGGAAATACACGCGCTGAAGCACACTGACATTGATCTAGAAAAGGGTCTGATTACGCTTTTGCGTAAGGATAAGAAGAGTATCGGGGGTAAGAAAAAGGCTGTAATACCGCTATTTAAGGGCGTTAGAGAGGTGCTCCTAAGCGGCCAGAACTACTTTGGCAAGGCAGATACCCTGTTTCATGTAAACAACGCAGCGTCGATCTCTGACAAGTTTGCTCTGGTATGCAAAGAGGCTAACATACATGACCTTACATTCCATGACTTACGTCATGAGGCACTTTCGCGAATGTTCGAGATTAAGAAAATGACTCTAGAACAAGTTCAAGTTGTTAGCGGCCACAGTAGTTTCGATCAGTTATCGCGTTACGTGAATCTGAGACCTGAAGACTTAGTTGATTTATAGCCTAGTCTCTTCCAGCTTGTTATCAAGGTAAGCTGCGACTTCATGCGTGGGGAACAAATACTTTTTGTCACGTTTGACGTGCGACAGGTCGAGATTTCCGTTGTCAATTTGTTGGTCCTTGGTTCGCGCCTAATGTGGCTACTTATTGATCAAAAAACAACCAATTTGTGGTATTATATAGACTGATTTTTGTGGCAATCCTGGCCGATAAGGAGAAGCTAATGATAGATCGTCAGAAACGATTTGCGGCTCATTACGCAGAGACTGGTAACGGTGCAGAAGCCGCTAGAAGGGCGGGTTATTCTGAATCTGCTGCAAGGCAAACTGCTTATAAACTTCGCCAGAAAGACAGCATCAAGCAAGCCGTTGAGCGTGAACAGTGGTTCTCGGATCACGATTCGCGGTCCGCGAAACGCAAGGCAACAGATATGCTTATTGAGACGTTTCATAAAGCTGATAACGCTACCGATATGAGAAAAGCGGTGGATGCTCTGTGTAAGCTCCACCGCTTAGTATAGATGGCCGGACAGGCCATCACTTTTACATTAAATAGAAAAATAAATTAAAAGAACACTATTAACAATTTTGGGTGGCCCTCATGGCCACCCTAGGTTTTACGCAGCATCCCAATCTATTTCATGGCCAATCTTCTGTTCAAAGTGATTTCTACATGACTCAAGGTCAGGAATCACCAGACAACGACCCCTCTTCCCGTTCGCTATAGTGGTCCGCTTCCTTACTATAGGTGCCCATTGGCTAAGAGTGGTGACAAACTGGCTACAACTTGCTACCTGACCGAGTCCATATCGATCATTCTGAGAAAAAAATTGGTATTTGCTGAATAGATCTATGGTGGTTGCGACATTGTCAAAGAGCTGCGGATCATCGCCATATGATGGCGATAGTGATGCGTCAGCACCATCGATAAGAATGTCATACCACCACTGAGCCACTGACGGGAGACTTAACTGCTTCTGTTCCAGCAGCCCTTCTGTTACTGGATAGCGTCTGACATTGAACTGACTTAAATCGAAGTTCATCAGGGTATACATCAAGGCTTCAACTCCACCATTACACATCTCTGAATTTATGGCGTCAAAATAAATGTGGTTTTCGGCCTTGGACTCGTCGACGTTTAAAACACAGTAGCGACGTTCTTTTGGACCCGTTGGCACTGCCCAATCTTCATTGGTCGCAAAAATAAATCGAGCATAGTTATCTACGAGAACCGGATCTTTGAACTTTTGCTCCACCATTCGGCGTGATTCGGTGATGATTCCTTTGAGCTGCCCCGCCTCTCTTTTGTTGCCGCCCCAAACTATTTCATCAGCAAAAACCACCAATGCTGAAGACAGGTGAGCATTAAACTTTCCAAGCAAGTGATCCATATGCACTAGGTGTTGAAAGTGGTTTCCAAAGATCTTGCCAAAGTACCGAGCAAAATAGCCTTTGCCTGCGCCTGGAGAGCCTCTCAGAACCAATGCTACGCCAGGTAACTCTTTGGGTTTTTGGATAGCGTGTGCCATCCAGCCCAGAACATAGTCATACAATGCCTGATCGCCAGCGCAAATAATCTCTTTGATATGCTGGAGATAAAGCTCACATTCCCCTGCAACTGGTTCAACGGACAGCCCTTTGAACAGATTGTATGACGTACTAGGGCAGCGTCCAGAAGGATCAAATACTAACTCGTCATATCGCCTGGTATCGTCAGATTCAATCCATATTTTTGTCGCGGCTGTGCGTTCAATCTTTAAGTTAGCATGCCGTAAACAAAAATCTTTATAGTCCATAAAGATTGGCGTTTTGTCCTCCCTGACGATAACTGTCTTACCTCCAATCATCACAACAGCATGATTTTCATTGAGTTGTTTCAGTATATGCCGCGACTCACCGTGTTCAGCATCATCTTTCGCCTTAATTCTATGGTAGGTCGATATTATCTCCTCATCAGGCAGCGGTGATGTATTAAGTGTGTTCCACTCCATGAGTGACTGGATGGCCGCAGTATCAGACAGACAATCATGGATCAGTCGACCTGCGAGACTAGTTAGAGCTGTATTTCGAGAACCTTCGTTGCACCCCATTTTCAGTGAATAGCGGGTAGTCACCTCATTTACAGGGGTTAAACTAGAAATGGCATTCTTCATGTCCGCAAATGAATACCGATTCACTTGATCAGGACAGTCAATAGTGACCATAAATGGATCGCCTTTCAGGTGATAGAAGCCGGGAACTCGCATAATTCGACCTAAGTCACAAACGGCGGGATCGGAATCTAAGATTTGAGCCAGTTTCTGCTGCATTGGCTTGAACTGCTCCAGCGGACAGTCATCTATTAACCAATAAACGTGATACTTACCAGGACTAGTGTTCACCGTAAAGCTTGGCTTGAGTGGTATTCGGTCGAGATTACTTAGTGGCGATCCATCAAAATCTGCGAATAATGCACGCACTCGAGTGACATTTGCGCCTTTGATGTCTTTACCGTCAGTCTCGTTGACAGTGACAAATATGTCATAACCTGCCTGATTAAGATCCTCGAGCGAGTCAAATATCTCATGTGGCATGCCCGTCAATCGCTTAGCGCTATTACAACTAATAGCTCGCCATTCGTAATTTCGTTCTAGGCCGCTTAAGCTTAGACAAAATGAGTTGAATGAAGTTCTGTCAGACGATAGAGGTATCGCAGCTGTTGTGTTGCTTTGTTTAGCTTTATTCATCGATAAAATCTCGGATTAACAGAGTAAACGGCTCCCGTCTATTACCCTTTTATGGGGTAAGTCTCAGGGACTCAGTTATAGCCAGATTTGATCCGATCTCACCCAGGCAAAAGCGCACATACAGGAGCCATAGGTAAAACCTACATATGTATGCTGTGATGAACTATTTAAGTTTTGTCTGTGTGATCGATTTATGATTGGGTTCGGGGAATGCTGCCTTTGCCGAACTAGTAATAATTAATATTTTGACGTTCTTCATTCTTCATGGTTCATGAGGACGGCAATAAATTCCCTTTGCCGACGTGAGTAGTATGCCCTATGGAGCAGAGGGCGCAACCCAGGATCATAAAATTCAGTGTTTTTTTTGATAATAATAGGGGTTTTTAGGTTCTAAGCCGATACAAGGTTCCAAAGCCAAATACGAAAACAAGGTCCCAGATTGATAAAAGGGGGAAGGGGGGTCTTCTCAGCGGGGTAGGGTAGATATATTGAGCGGTAAGTAAACCTCGATAAATTTCTGCAAAAATTTGACCTACAAATAGCGATCGAGAGTCCTTTGATAAATCAGCCTGGTTTTCTCATCTATAACACACATCAATGTCTCGTCAAACGTGCTTGTTAACAGTGCTTTCACCGCAATATCAGCGGCTAATGCCATTGGCCACTTATAAACACCGGTCCCCATAGAAACAAAGGCAATACTCTTTGCATCAGGCGCTTCACTGTGCAGTGCCAGTGCGGATGCGTAGGCATTATAAAGCTGCTCAGATTCACCTCGCTGGCCATCCATATACCTTGGGCAGACGGTGTGGATTACATTTTTGGCTGATAAACTAAAGGCGGGGGTGATTATTGCTTGTCCAGGTGCGAGTGGAGCGAATGGCTTCGCTACTGCTTCCAGTTTAGGCCCTGCAGCTTTGTGGATAATGCCTGAAATGCCGCTGCCAGCTAGTAAAGATGGATTGGCTGATATAACGACAATATCGCAAGGCTGTATGAGAATGTTGTGAACTATTACAGAAAGATTCGTGTGTTTGCCCATTGGTTTATTCACTTATACATAGCAGGGTGATATCTTACTTTCAACTTGCTTTGAAGGGTGCTATGTTACATAACTAAAATTATGTAACATAATGAAAAAATATGCCGGTTGGTAAAAGTGGAAGAATAGTAATTGAAATTGATCCTGAGCTGAAACAGGAGCTTTATCAGTCGCTTGGAAAAGATGAATCTAACCTGAAGGCGTGGTTTTTAGAGCAAGTTAATGGATATCTATCTGGAAAGTCTCAAATGCCTATTCAATTTCCTTCTAAGAGTTCACATGACCTCTCTGAGGTTTCTTTATGAGATTTAATGCCGATCGGTTTGCGTTTGGACGTCATGAAACATTCCACCTTCGTTTTGCTTGGCTATCTAAGGGTTTTGCTGCATTCCAGACTAATTCTGCTCTATTTGAAGATCTTGATTCGGCTACTGTGACCCTCGGTGTGGGTAAAAACATGGTTCAATCCATCCGTTATTGGATGCGAGCCGCGCAGTTAATCGATCCGATTGATAATCACCCGACTGACTTAGGTACGCTGCTGTTTGATATGGATTCGGGTGAGGACCCATTTTTAGAAGATCAAGGGACCCTTTGGCTGCTCCATTGGCTACTTGCATCAAACACTGAAATGGCTACGGCTATTTCCTGGTTTTTCAGTAAATATCACAAAGCAAGTTTTGATCAAGGAGAGCTGCGAGCTGCATTAAGCAGCTACCTGCAAGAGTCAATGATAAAGAAGCGTCCAGCCGCAGCGACTCTTAAAAGCGATATTTCCGTTCTAGCTAGACTTTATGCTAAAACGCAAATGGCCATTGTAGCGGAAGACGTCCTGGACTCACCATTGTCGGAGCTTGGATTAATTTTTGAACACGGTAAGTCAGGATACTCATCGACATTCCAGGATCATTCAGATCTGCCGAGTGAGATAGTAGGCTTCGCTATTTTGCAGTTAATGGCATTTCGTGGCTCGAACATAGTACCTCTGGAAGAGTTGGTTCAGTCCGCGGAACACTTTGTGTCTCCAGCATCAGTTTTCCGGCTTAATGAAGCGGCGTTCATGCTGAAGCTTGAAGAATTAGCCAGAATATACCCCGATAATTTCGTGTTGCGCGACACCGCTGGCCTACGTCAGCTTTATCTTAATGACTCTATGTCTGCGACAGATCTCCTGAAAGCATACTACCAAAAAAGTTCTCTACAAATTGAGCGTGCAGCATGAGTATTACCTCGCATATCAAAGTTTCTGCGACTTATACTCGCTCCGTAAATCTAGAGAGAGATTCTCAGTCGGGCAGCAGTGATGTTGGGTACATACCAACATCACGAGCTGTAAGAACCCTTGGTACTATTGCTACCAGATTCTCTGAAGATGATAGGCCTCGTGCTTGGTCATTAGTGGGTCCCTATGGTTCTGGAAAATCTTCATTTGCATTGTTTTTATCTCACTTATTGGCAGCTCCAATTTTAAAAACTACAAAGGCGGCGCAACAGCTACTTAAAAAGACTGATCCTGACTTAGAGGCGCTACTGCGCGCTGAAACTAAGGGTACACAGGGCTATGTCGAAGTCTTGATTTCTGGGACGCCCGAAAGGCTATCGTTACGATATCTTCGTGGCCTCCAAGAGGCTATGACAAAATATTGGCAAGATCGCAAAGGAAAAAAACCAACTGTTTTTACAGGCTTAGCGGCGGCCTCTGATTTAGGTGAAGTCTCCGTCTCAGAATTGGTTGAGTTGACTAAAGCATGTCAGGCAGCTCTGACTATGGTCGGATGCCCAGGCATGATGATAGTGTTCGATGAATTTGGAAAGTTTTTGGAATTCGAATCGCGGACTGCAGGTGTCAATGATACATTTTTACTCCAAGCTTTAGCCGAACATGCGCATGCCGCCCATTCAACCAAAATTCTATTGCTAGTTCTGCTACACCAGTCTATTGAGCAATATGCCCGAGGGGTAGGAGAGTCGCTTAAAAATGAATGGGCCAAAATCCAGGGCCGATTTGAAGAGGTGCCCTTTTTAGAGTCTGCAGAGCAAACGCTTAGAGTCGTTAATGCTGCGATTACGCAAAAGACATTTGATAAGACATCTGAAAAAGCTATTAATAGCTCGATCGCAAAAGCAGTTGATATTTTATCCGAAGAAGGTGTGCTGCCCTCCAGTCTTAAAAAGACAGAAGCGCGCACTCTATTTAGAGGGCTCTATCCGCTCCATCCACTTAGTGCGATGATTCTTCCGCAGCTATGTCAGCTCATTTCCCAGAACGAGCGCACTCTATTCAGTTATTTAGGTAGTCGCGAGCAAAGTGGCTTCAGAGATATGCTTAATAGGCTTGGACAGCCGGGAGATTTCATCACTCCCGACCATATATTTGATTACTTTCTTTCTAATCAACCTTCAGTAAATGGAGATTATTTAACTCAGCGAAGATGGGCTGAGTCAGTTTCTGTGATTGAGCGAATTCATGATGCGTCCAATATCGAGATGGCGGTATTAAAAACAGTTGGTCTTATCAATCTATTAGGTAATCGCGGCAGCATGCGTGCTTCAGCGAACACCTTAGCGTCGAGTTTTGGAGCAAAGGGGAAGAGCGCGCTCACCAAATTAACGAAGCTATCGGCACTGGTATATCGCAAGTTTAATAATGAGTATCGTGTATGGCAGGGAAGTGATTTTGATTTAGAAGGTGAACTTCAGGCTCAGATAAATCAGCAAGGTCCATTTTCGCTGGCAGAAAAGGTCACCGAAAATCAGTCTTTGCCACCTCTGATAGCGAGGAAATATAGTATTGAGAATGGGGCACTACGCTATTTCACTCTTACCTTTGTTGATGCACTCACATACAGCAAGGCAACTACTCAGAAAACACCTCAAATCTTTATATTTCTATCCTCTGGTCAGGATGATCAGAATCTCTATGAATCATCAGTAAAAGCTTACCTCTCTAAGGTTGGCTTGGTGGCGCATCATGATGGTGGGCAGGCTTTGAAAGGTTTAGTTTCAGAGCGTTTAGCACTTGAGGCAATTGGCAGATCTGCTAAGCAGCTATCTGAAGACCCAGTGGCGAAAAAAGAATTTGAAACTCGTCTCTCATCAATAACACAGGCTGAAATACGTCATGTTAGTCAGTTAATTACTAACCCACAGAATAGTGATTGGACTTTTAATGACCGCGCGCTGCAAGTAGCTAGCCGGCGTGAATTTCAAATACGCTTGTCAGAAGTACTGCATAAAATCTTCCCTAAAGCGCCAGTAGTCCATAATGAGCTAATAAATAGAGATAAGCCTTCTTCACAGGCGACTGCGGCTAGAAACAAGCTACTGAATTTAATGCTTACTAATGTTGATAAGCCTGATCTAGGAATAGCTAAGTTTCCCCCTGAAAAAGCCATTTATCGGTCTGTCTTGCGGGAAACCCAAATCCACAGACAAGTTGGCAGTGAATGGGCCCTTTGCAAGCCGCCTAAGGGCAGTTCTCTGCTGCCCGCTTGGGAGCGAGTAGAGGAGTTCTTTAGCTCCACAGACTCTGCGGCTAGACCGTTTAGCGATATTAATGCCGAGTTGATTTCGCCGCCATATGGTATTAAAGCCGGTCTGCTTCCTGTGTTATGGCTTTCGGTATATTTAGTTAATGAGCATGAACTTGCTCTTTATGAAGAGCGAAAATATATTCCAGGATTTAATCAGGAGCTCTTAGAAAGATTTGTAAAACGCCCAGACCATTTTAGTGTTCAGCGATTCAAAATTGATGGGCTAAATGCCTCGATCTTTAATCAATATTGTAAAGTCGTCAGTGGTGGAGTAGAGCCAAAAACGATTTTGGATATCGCCAAACCTTTGGCAAATTTTATGGGTAATCTGCCTGAGTACACTCTAAAAACCAAAGCTAACTTGTCTGACCAAGCAATTGCGGTAAGAACAGCATTTAATCTTTCAAAATCTCCAGAGCGACTGATCTTTGCGGGCCTACCCAAAGCGCTTGGCTATCAAAATCTTGTAAATGATGAGAAAGCTATCGAAGGATTTGCAGACACACTAACTGGTGTCCTGAGAGAGCTACAGCAGGCTCATCGAATACTTGTGACTGGAATGTGTTCAAGATTCGCGGAGATTCTTGGTCTAGACCCACAAACACCACTTGAAAAATTAAGACGTGAAAGTAGAGGCCGTTGTTCGGGGTTAGAGAGCTATACGCTTGATGCAAAGGGTGTCAGGGGGTTACTAGTAAGAGTCGACCGAGAGGACGGCGATGATGATCAATGGTTTGAAAATATTTTGATGTTTCTAGGATCTAAGCCAAGTAAAAAATGGACCGACTCTGATAAGGATGAGGCAGATTACAAATTGGCTCAGCTGTCACGACGATTAACGGAGCTATTCAAGTTAGCAGCCGAAGAGCGTCGTTTTGGAGAGCAGGTGGATGGCGACTTTGATGTTTATCTTTTGAAGTCACTCAAAAAAGGAAGCGATTTTTTAGATGAAGTTGTCACCGTCGATAAAGATCGCGAAAATCATGCGAGAACATTGAAAGGTGCAATTGAAGCACTCTTAGCCCAGTCAAACGATAAGGAACTACAGTTGGTAGCACTTGCCCAGGTGGTCGATAAGTTTCTGTCCGATAAAAAAGAATCTGAGAAGGGCGTAAACATCAACGAAAGCGCAGCACAAAGAGATAAAAAGGATAAAAAAGCGTGACCCATTTTTCAGAACTGGCTAAGTCTACAAAGGGCAATGTGCGCCATGTGCTAGGACTTTCTGGAGGGAAAGATAGTGCCGCGCTAGCGATCTTTATCAAAGACCAATATCCAGAAATACACCAAAAGGTAGAATATTTCTTCTCGGACACAGGCGCAGAGCTACCAGAAGCTTACGAGTTTTTGGACAAGCTAGAGACTTACCTTGGAAAGCCCATTATTAGGCTTGGTACGGGCCGTGAGTTTGATCACTGGTTAAAAGTCCACAACGATATGCTGCCATCGGCCCGGCAGAGATGGTGCACCCGTACCATGAAAATTAAGCCCTTTGAAGACTTTGTTAAAGACGATTCAGTCATTAGCTATGTTGGGATACGAGCTGATGAGAATAGAGAAGGTTATATCAGCACCAAAGATACCATTAGCGCGGTGTTTCCGTTTATAGACGACGGTTTAGTGCGAGATGATATTTTCCGTTTACTGGATGATACCGTCGGTATTCCAGAGTACTACAAATGGCGCTCTCGCTCAGGATGTTACTTTTGCTTCTTTCAGCGCCAAGACGAATGGCTAGGTCTAAAGGAGAACCACCCAAAGCTCTTCGAACAAGCCAAGCAATATGAGCAAAGGGAGCGTGAAAGGTACGATATGGATATTGCGGACAAGAGGCTGGTTGGCAGTGGCACTTATACCTGGAGCCAGGGTGGAACACTTGATGAAATAGTAGCCAAAGCTGAAAAGAAAAGAGAAGACAAGGGCATTATTGCTTCTTCCAAGGATGTCAGCCCTGTGCGCTGGCAGGAAATATTCAAACAAAAAGATGACGATGATCCTGAGGATCAGGCGTGTCTAATATGTAGCCTTTAAAATGACTGAATTGGATGCTTTAAGTACAGTATATTTCCCACATCGTGTGGATATCGATATGCAGCTTTTTTCCCCGATATCGAAAATGGCTAGTACATTCGACTGTATGTCAGGTTATTTTTCTAGTGGCGTATTACGGGAACTAGCGCACGCCATAAGCTTCTATCTTCTAAGTGCAGATGACAAAAAAATGCGATTTATTATAGGGCCGAATCTATCCTCCAAAGACGATATTGATGCATTACGTTCGGCTATATACAGTGAACAAAATTTGTTACCTCTGCTATTTGATGATGTCGACATTAGTGTTGAGAATTTCCAATCTAAGACAGTTAGGATGCTCTGTTATTTAGTGGCGACCGGTAAGATCGAGCTTAAAATCGCTGTGATGTCTAATAGTAAGGGAATATTTCATAATAAATACTGGTTATTTAATACAAATCAGGGAAATGTTGCTATTCACGGATCTGGAAATTCGACCTCTTCTGGCATTGGAAGTAATTCTGAGCAGTTTACGCTAACTAGGTCTTGGCAAAACTCAAATGAAGAGCAGACTTTTAATAGCTTCAAGGAGGAATTTGATCGTGTCTGGAGTGAGGGCGATGATACTGTCCTGTGCACGCCGCTTAACAAAGAAACCCTGGAACACATTAGTAAAATTTCAAATACTATGCAGTCTAACTCTGCGATTTTGCAAGATCTAACTGATTTTATTAAAAGTGTGATTGACGAATCAGTCGCCCACTCGGTTAAATACCCTAGACTGCCGAGCGTCCTTAATGGATCGGAATTTAATCTTCTGGAACATCAAAAAAGGGCAATACAAGCTTGGAATGCTAATGAGTTTAAAGGGATACTAGAGCTTGCGACGGGCTCAGGAAAGACGATAACTTCTATTTATGCGGCTACCAAAGTTTATGAGGCTAGGAAAAAAAGGGGTGCACCCACCGTTCTAATAGTTGCAGTTCCTTATATTGAGTTAGCAAGGCAGTGGGTCTCGAACTTACAAGTTTTTGGAATGGAGCCGATAGAATGCTGGGATTCAAGGAGCCGCTGGACGAATGAGTTAGCAAAAGATGTCTTGGCATTCAACATGCAGTCAATTGATTTCATTGGAATTGTTGTTGTCAATAAAACGCTAGCTTCAGAACATTTTAATTCGGCTATACGGCCATTAAATTCTAAAAATATTCTTTTTATTGGTGATGAATGTCATCGCCATGGTTCGGAAAATATGAGCAACGCGTTGCCTGATGCATATTACCGTATGGGATTATCCGCTACCCCGTTTAATAGCGACGAGGATGACTATGATAGTCCCTTCCCAGACGAAGCACGAGTTAGACTGATTTCTTACTATAGCGGAATTGTTGACACATACACCCTTGGGGATGCTATAAATGATGGTGTTTTATGTGAGTACGATTATCACATTATTCCTATATTTTTGACTCAGAACGAACAACAAATATTTGATGATATAAGTGCTGAAATTTCGAAACTGATGGCAGCAAGCATTGCTAATGGTTTGACGGATCAGCAGAGAGGCTACTTTAAAATACTTGCAGGACGTCGCTCAAGGCTCCTAGGAGGGGCAGAAGGTAAATTGCTAGCCCTGTCGCAAACAATCGGCGAGATTAAACCTGAAAACCAAAAACATTCTCTATTTTATTGCGGAGAAGGCTTTAAAGACAAAGAACTTATGGAGGATGGCGCATCAGAAGAGCGAATTATTAATCAAGTATCTAGGGTGCTTCACAATGCTGGTTGGTCGAGCACGCGCTTTACAAGCAGAGAGAATGCTCGGGAAAGAAAATTAATTATGACAGATTTCGTTGATGGCGTTGTTGATGCCCTTGTTTCACTTAAAGTGTTGGATGAGGGGGTAGATGTGCCGGTTTGTAATAAGGCTTTCATTTTGGCGAGTACGCGTAACAGGAGGCAGTATGTTCAGCGGCGAGGTCGAGTTCTTAGAAAACATTCAAGTAAAACGAAGTCAGTAATCTACGATTTTGTAGTGCTCCCTGCTGTGGGTTCAGAGAATTCGGCAAGTCGCAATCTTGTAAAAGCGGAATTAGAGCGAGTAGACGATTTCTGTGAATTAGCTATGAATCGACGTGATGTAGAGTATCAGATTGACAAGTGGAGGATGAGAGATGAGTGAGAACATAAAAACTAATAAATTTTCAGAAATTTCTATAACTCAAGCATCACGCGACATCATAAAAATCGAGCGGGATTGCTTTTATGGAGATCAGATCGAAAGTCAGCGTTTGGAGAAAATAAGAACCACACTAGACTTGATATTTGCGAATTCGTACTCAATAGGGGAGGATGTCAATTGATTTTTGAATCTGTGACTGTGGAGAATTGGCGTGGATTTTATGGAGAGCAGACGATTCACTTTAGCACTTCTAAAAAGAAAAACACTACTATTGTTTATGCGCAAAATGGAGTGGGTAAAACTAATCTTCTCAACGCGATCATGTGGTGCCTATATGAAGAGCTGACGGCTAGTTTTAAAATACCTACCGACATTCTTAATCATTATGCTGCAAGTGAGGGAAGAAATTCCTATCATGTTAGTATTTATCTGCGATCTGAAGATGACCAACTTTACAAAATACAGAGATCCGGTGGAAATATAAGCAATTTTAAGGTTCATGTTATTTCGGAAGATGGGAATCATTCTCCATATCAAGGTAGCGCCAAGTTATTTGTTAATTCTATTTTACCTAAAGACATGGCGGGATATTTCATCAATGATGGTGAAGGCGATGACTTAACATCTGACGCGAATGGTATGATTTCCATCTCTAGGTCCATTGAAGATATTCTTGGATTTGGTATGGCAAAGCGGGCTTTAGATGATGTCGTTCAAATTCGCAAAGAGTATTTCGTTAAATGGAAGGCTTTAAATAGAGAAGGCGATTTGTCATCAGAAATCGTAGAAGTCGAGATTTTACAAAATGATCTAGAAATAATAGAAGACACACTTAAAGGTGATCAGGAGATATTGGGTACATATGACGTCCAGTTGGCAAAAATAAATTCCATGATGGGAAATTCAGATATCCCGACGATAAAAGCTAAGCAGCAGAAGCGATCATCGCATGAAATGGCGCTATCGAAAGCCAAATCTAACTTAAAATTATTTAGAGCTAAAAAGAAAACGCTCATAAAAGACTACGCTACTGCCAGTTTCTCAGCTGATATTAATATTACTGATCTAGATTTTTTAGAAAAAGAAAACTTAAAGGGAAAGTTTCCTGGAGATTTTAACCTTCAATTAGTTACGGACATCATTGCTCGAAAAGAATGTTTGTGCGGGACTAAAATATGTGAGGGATCGGAACAATATGCTCAAATTATAGCATTGCTAGCTTCCGCCGCTGATGGAGGTACGCTTGACCGGCTACAAAATGTAAGAGCTAAAATAACTCGCATTAATACGCTCTCGGGACAAATCAATAAGCGGATAAAGGAAAACTTTGACCAATGCATGGCTGAAGAGCGGAATATAGACCGTATAAGTAAAGTCTTGGATGAGCTTTCTATTGAGATAGATGACTCAGGTTTTGAAGCAATAAAAACTTTAGAAAAAAATAGGAACATGTATCGAGATAAGATTACTTCTACGAACCAAGCAATTGGGCGCTCACAGCAAAAGATTAGCGACCTTGGAAAGCGCATTGCAGCGATCAACGTTAAGTTAAAAACTGCAAACAATGTGAGTCCTATGGTTGAGCAGCTTGACCGTAAAATGGAACTATGTGATCGAATTACGACTAATATTGAGAGTAAGTTGAGTTCTACTAGGAAAGATGTCCTAGTTAAGCTGAAGGACAAGATTGATGAGTTCCTGGATACATATCTACAGCAAGATTACTCGGTAAAAATAACGGCTGATCGAAAAATTGGATTAGTAGATCGACGTGACAATTTTATTGCTCCATCTAAAGGGCAATCCGCAATTTTAAAATTCATATACATATCAACTTTGGTTTCAATTGCACGTGAGAACCGAGATGTAGATACAAATATTTTTACTGCAGGCGCTATTGCACCATTGATGTTTGATGCGCCATTTTCTGATCTCCAGCCGACTTATGCTATTAATGTGGCCAATACGCTGCCGGACCTTGTAGACCAGCTTGTTATAATTATGTATCAGGATGCGAGTAAACCTATTGACGAAATATTAAGAGGTAATGGTCAGTTAGGTAAAGTCTATTGTTTTAATCAGGAGCTTGAGGGGCCCATAAAAGACAATAATGCTAGCTCTATAACCGTTGATGGGGTTACAAAAACGGTTGTTTCATATGAGCAAAAGCGAGACCGAGTTAAAATTGAAGAGGTAATTAGCTATGTCTGAAAATGATAATTGGCGTGGTATAGATGTGAAACGAGAAGTTACTCATAAGGCGTTGGAAACAATACTGGTAAATGCAAATGATAGTATGTTTCCCTTTATAAAAGATCTAATGGTTTTCGCTGCTTCTATTGGTTACTCTTTGAAACAGCGTACTCCGCTTAAGGGAGAGAGTGCCGGTATAACCCTGGGTACTTATAGCAGTGATGGTCAGGACGGGTTTATATATCTCTTCGGGCTACTGGAATCTAAAAACGGTGAGAGCCTTAGGTTTGATAATTTGAGAGAAACTATCAAAATATATGAGGAGTTTTGTAACGCCGGTTTATATGAGATTCAAAAATGGCTTGATAATAATCCTTCCGATCCATCTGGGACGGATACCATATTAACGAAAATGCTAGAAAAAATCATACAAGTAGAAAAGTCTGTGGATATTGATCCTAGTGATATTAAATTGGTGCTTTAATTAGGGTAATCCTTTATAACTATTGGAATTAGGCAGGGCCGTGTGTGATTGTAGGTTCGACATTCGACTTATTTTTGAGCTATTTATAGATAGCCTTGTTTAATAAAGGTGTGGGGTCATAGGCACCTATGTAATCAAAGAAATCTATGTCTTGTTCGCGTAGCTTTATCTTTATCCGTTCTATTAATAGCGGTATGTCTTTTTCCCAACCCTTATAACGCATTAGGCTCACTTTCCCTGATCGGATATGAGCTTTTATTAGGTGTATTTCGTCAATGTCACCGTACAGCTGGATGGCACAGCCAATATAGATTCGTAGTACCGCTGGCATGCTGTTGAGATAGTCTTTATGGAAGGTAAAGCTATGGCCGTCTGTATATTCGCCGCACTTAATCTGGCTGTGAGCCGACACGCATGCATCTTGTATTACCTCTGGCTTGCCGACGGAAAATAGAATCGTTCGGGCCTGGTCTTGTGCGTCACTGATCGATTTAAAGAATACCTTAATATCGCGTTTTAGGCTGTCGGGCATATGGTTGTAAGCTTCTCGTTTATCAAACAACCCTAGCGCAAAATAGACTAAGAGATCATTTTGTCTTGCTTCCTGAGCTTCCTTAAATAATGAGGTTCCATATTGCTCATTGAGGGCCTGAAAAGCTTTCAGATGAGATCCTGCGACACGCCGCAGTTGGTCTGAGTACTCGAACTCATTGTTCGCTGGAATACGCCCTAGATCGAGGGTAGTAGACCAGAAGTCATCGAATAAAGCTTGATGCTTATTAATCGTTTCAGTGCTGATGTCCTTATTAGCACTTCGTCGTTCGCGTTGGCTAAGCTGCTTCCAATCACGCGTAACATGCTGCCGTTCAAGCAAAAACATTTGTTCTTCAAGCTTGTCTTTGAATAATATAAATATTCCTTGTCCAACGGCTATGGCGCTTTGTCCCAAAGTCGATTCTAGGTAGCTTCGGATTTCAGGCTGAGAATAGTATTTTTGAAAGGTGTTAATGGTAGTAATAATACCGTCTTTATATGGTTGAAATTGTCGTATGTGGGATTCACCGGCAACCATTACGGAGACGATTAATAGTTTGTCGGCATATTCCCAGGCGCGTTGCAGTGTTAGATCGCGCTCAGTTCGGTCTTCAATAACGTTTAGTACAAAACCTAAATTCACAATATCGCTATTAATGAGATCTGTATCAGGCCGATGTGCAGGGTCCCATCCTATGCAGTCAATACCATGTGCTTCTAACTCGGTTAAGTCATCACCCTTACCACATCCATAGTCTAGGATGCTTGTATCGCCGTTAAGGTAACCATGACGAGCTAATAACTGCATTGGAGCCGACAATTGATTGCGGTCAATGGCGGTTTTGTGGCGAGCAATTTCGACCGGCGTGTCTGAATCAGGCGCAATCAATGTTGAAATAGCCGCCTTGGGCTGAAGTCGACCACGCTCGTCAAGGAGATGGCCCTTTTTCGATATTAGCCTCTCCCAGCTCTGTTTAAATCCTATGGTCCTGGTGTTCTCATATAGCCCAATAGACTCACCCTCTTTGGTAATCCCACAAAATTCCTCTCGCAGTGGGTAGTCGTCTGACACAAATGTCTCTTTTCTGTGGAGGATAGGGGGGTTAATAGATTCCTTGTAAGATGCCTCGCGCACCGACAGTTTTGCAAGGTTTATTGTGAAGCTATGGTCTAGTGCTGGGTAAGCATAGGACTCAAAGGTCGGGTAGCTAAGGAGCGACAGCTTAAAGTCCCTTTTATTGAATTTCACAATATTCCAGGCATCGTCTGATATTTTCAGAAGGTCGGCGATTTTTATCGTGATAGTGGTAAGTTTTTCAGGTATTCCAGAAAGCGATGAATTGTGGACATATATTGAATCAGGAAGCTGTTTGCCTATCTTGATTTGATCAACCAGGGCCTTATATTCTTTGTAGTCCATATTTAAACTCTAAAAAGTGGGGCTCCATCTATCAGACGAGGATGGTCAGTAAGAATAGCAAAGAGTTTGCGCAGCACATAGTGAGCGGCATGATTAATCGCCAAAATAGTCACTTATTAGATACTTACAAACCCCATATGATGACCTATATAGAATGGTGTAATATAGCTTATAATTATTCATAATGAACGCTAGACACCAATACAGAAGCATAAAAATGAGACTACACGAACTTCAGTGTTTGATGATCGTTGAATCTTTCGCTGTTATAAAGAGAATGGTCGGGAAGTAACAAGGGTTAAAAGTGCCTGTCTATTTTCGGCTAATAGTTATAGGTTTTTTGAAGGTCTTTTAAGAACATTAGATGAAATTAAAATTATGGAAGTATTGAAAGGGCCCGAAAATGCTGAAAGTAGAGAAAAAAGCTATTGAATTAAGGGTAAACACGCTAAAGCAATTAATAGATGATTTGAATTTAGGTAAGAGGTATTGTCTTAAATCAGATAGAGAAGTAAGCCTTAAAGTCGTAAAGATTAATCCTGACGATATCCCTAACTTTTCGAATTATCCCTATGATTATCAATATTTTGTATCAGTTATTGGAGGGAGATTATCGTTAGGCTTTGGTTATGCTATGTTGGAAGTAATAACGCCTGAGTTGTATAACGTCGAAGTTTTAGAGGGCGACTACCATGATGAACTAGCTATGTTAAGAGGAGATTTTCCTATGAATAGTTTGTTGGTTGCCAACTATCCTTGTCATGACGATACCATTGCTTTTGATCAAAGCACCATACCTTACTCGACTATTAATGGTTGGGGTGACACATACGATTTTTTGGATTTTATAGAGGGGCAGTTTCTGAGGCTGCCTGAAAATCTGTCTTATAACGTAACTTCTAATGGTGTACATTTTAGCGATATACTCGAGCATGCGCGTGATAAGGTGGAATGGATAGAGGGTTGTCATAGTTTCAATGGACAGCTTCCTAGCCTCGATGAGCTACCTATACCTGCCATCCTATACCAGCTTCCAGCCCTCCATCCTGACCGTCCTCGAGGTTCTAGGGCAATGATTTGCGCACATGGCGCTAAGGGCCGCTTGATAGGGCTTAGGGCGGGTGCATGGACAGTTACGCCTATGAATGATTGGCGCTATGCGATATTCCCCGATGGCGACGTAGGGTGGATTCCTAAGGAGCTAGATTTACCTCAGGCTCTGTTTGTTAACTTCACTAATGATATTAATTAAGTATAACTATTGGATTGGTCATCCTAAAAGACTAGGCATTTGATAACCAGATTGTGCGCCTGCATGTTGCGAAGCACTAAAGAGGATAATGTTATGCTAAATATCAGTCGGCCACCTAATGGCCAGCCAAAAAAACCTATCTTAAAAAGATATAAAGGTCGTGTTAAGGTCCAGCGTCTTACTCCCGCAGAGGCTCGGGAATTCAACATAAAAATGGGCATACCGAGTAGTTATCTCGTTATCGGCAATACGATTAAGGGGAGGTCGAGATGATTCGTCATACAATCCCAATAGATCTGAGCACTTTGCCTCAACAGCGTCTCTATGAAATTAAACCCTTGCCAACTGAAACAGCGCAATTGTCCGTAGAGTTGCTGGACTATGAGCAGGAGCATGGCCTACGGGGCATACCCAACACTCCCAACAATAAATCCATTGCGTTGTGCCAGGTCGAATGGTCTTGGAGCCCTATGCATAGCCGTGTCGATCAGTATGTGATTCATAAAGGAGATGAGTGCTGGTTACTCTGGTGTGGTACCCCTGATGATAATTCAGGGACCGATATAAACCATTGGTTCCCGACAGCGATGCTACCCATAGTAAAAGCCCACGATAAGCAGGTGGCTATTAGTTTACTAAAGGCGTTTTGGCACAGAGAAGTCGATTGGCTTAATTTAGACAAATATCATTGGATTAATGCAGACGGTATTCTATCTGTCGCTGATTTGGAGAGTATCGCAGCTAGCGTATGGACGACTGATGAGGACGATTGTTAGAGCCTGACTTTGCGCATGGAAGCGCAACACACCAAAAGCTATCGACGATCGATTGTAGGTGTGTCGTATATATCCCAATCTTGAGGTGCGGTCTCTAGCTTCGATTTCATCTGTTTACGGCGCTCTTGACGCGAGATTCCAAAGACTCCGAAGTGCTGTTCGTCAATGATGTCCTGCAATTCTTGTTTATTAACTATGTTGGCAGTGAGCCCAGCTTCAATAAATCCATCAATTTTATAGCGGAGGACCTTTCGATAGGGCGAAGTGACATCCTTAATCGAGTAGAACTCGTTAAGTCGATCCTTTACTCCATCGATGTACTTTAATTTTTTATATTGGTTGTTTAAGTGCATGGCAAAATCATACAGGTATTGAAATAGGTTTAGTATAGAGTTTTAGCCTAAGGGAGAGTCATGCAGCAAACTGCTAGCACTGTCAGACGATTTGGCCTAGTTTGAGTGCTACGAAATGTTTGTTTGGGCTTGAGCGCGATAGCATTAAGTTCGTTTCAAAATCTGCCGAAATTGTATTTGAAGATATCTGGGTTATTAACGACAGCAAAGGCGCTGGCTAGGGAAAAGAAGTCAGTTTTGATTCAGTCATCTTTGATAATTTTTGGGCCTGCATAGGTCATGAACCCCAAAAGCATCTCTTCTCCATCATCAACTGATCGATTAATCGCAACACAGCGATTAAGTTGGATGTTATGCGTCAACTCCTCGTCGGTGGCGCATTGATAAACTTCTTTCTCGCAGCGAGAGCAGAACCGTACCTCAGTATCTTCGCTAGCGCTTGAAACATGCGACATCTCGTCCCAGTTACTCGTGCACTGGAAGCCAAAGATGCAGTTTCTAACGCTATACAACGGGTCTTGATTATCCATGCGGTTACAGTATTTCAAGTGTGGTATTAAATCAAAGGATTCCTTGTCGCTTTGGAGGCTTACTCGTATCGAGACCGTCAGGCTGCTTTCAAAAAAGCACAATTACATGTAAACTTTCTATTTACAACCATAGATTATGCCAGCAATGACTACATTTGCAGATTATTTAAAAGACCTCCGTACTAGCAAGCGAATCGGCGTACGAGAGCTTGGCCGCGAGTGCGGTGTGACCGGTATGCATATTTCTAACATGGAGAAGAGCAAGTCACTGCCAAGTCCGGAGCTTATAGTGAAGCTTGCGCGCGCTCTTGAGGCAGATGTCGATGAGATGTCCCATAGAGCAGATCATCTCGCGCCAGAGATAGTTGGGGTTATTCACAGCCAGCCGAAAGCTGTTCCAAGCTTCTTGCGCTCTGCTAAGGACCTAACACCGGAGCAGTGGGCTCAGCTACAAAAGCAGGTCGAAGAGATGGCTGGCGATAAAAGCGCTGATGATAGTTGATTGGCCTGTTCTCAGTGACGATGAAATTGAGCGGCTAGCGGAAGCTTTCCGATCGCAGGCTTTAGAAAGTCTTGCTCTCAACAGCGGTGGGATAGTCCCAGTTGAACAAATTGCGGAACAGTACCTAGGGTATGACATAGAGTTCGTTGATGACGATGGTGCTCTTTCAGGTGATGTCATAGGTGGTATCGACTTTGATACCAATACCATTATTATCAATTCATCAATCGAGAGTCACTTGGGTCGATATAGCTTCACCATTGCCCATGAGATCGCTCACCACGTGCTTCACAGGGATCTGTTTCTAAAAGCTCGATCTGGGGCGTCAATTATGTGTCGTGGCGGTAAGAAGCGGCCTATCGAAGAGGTGCAGGCGGATAGGTTTGCTGAAGCGTTATTGATGCCTAGATACGCGGTTATTGATTGCTGCCGGTCCATAACAGGCGCGCGGCCATTATTCAGACGACATAGGTTGGCTTTGGCGTCCAAGGTGATAAAGGTAAGTGGCCTCACTAATGTGTCTGTATCTGCAATGGATATTAGACTGCATCACCTCAATTTGACTACCAAATCTGGGTTAAAAATGTCTCTGTTAGGCGATGCAATGTATAGGTATATTTGGAAATATTGGAAGTAAGTACCTTTTGCGTAGTTGGACTGAAACCTATTTTGTTAGGGGTTTGGAGTCTTTATACGATGCTCATCACAGATTGAATGAAATATTCCATATCTCTCGCCGTGGCTTCGGTCCCAATGACGCTTAAGTGAATCGATATTTTTTGCGTTACTTGTAAACTCGCAGTCAGGGCAATAAAAGTGGCTTACCTTTGGCACCTTTTTGTAGCACCAATAGCATCCTTCAAAACTGGCAGTGGTATAAGACTTCACTTTAGAAGAGTAGGCAACCGTAAGTAACAGCATACTGCCGACGAGAGGTAAAGCGACAATACCTATAAAAGAAAGTACAGCTAAACCCACTATACCCAAAATAATAGCTATTAAAAAAATAGCGCAGCCACCCTGAATTCCACCAATTGTACCGTATATGTCATTGCCGTTTTCATCCACGCCTCTAGAACCATACTGGTCGGTGCCAGTCCAACCCCTCCATTCATGCTGTACATATCGATAACCTTTCTCGACAAAGAATACATATGTTACTAATAAAAGACTCCAAACCTCGGTATATATCGAGAAAGCTAGAACCGAGATCGCGGTAATTGACAGAACAAACCGAAATATTGCGCCCAGAAATTTATTTTTTTTATTCTGACGCAATATGAGTTTTTGTAGAGTGGTATCTTTAGACACTTATTCATTACCTCGGATAATTAATGGTTCGATATTGGAGCTAATTCACTTCGAGATAGATTGAAAAACCGCCACAATTCCAAAGCACATTCCAAAGCCTATGAGAGCGGATATTATCAAAGCTATTGTAGAACGCCACATTATAATAATACTTCGTATGAGATGCGCATTATCCATTCCCTTGAAGATGAAGCACGGATATCGCTCATTATAGTCAGCCGCATTGGGAATAGTGTGATGTCCATGCCCACGGAACTCGCGCTCCTACTGGAGTATCTCATTTTCGAGAGCTAAAGCATCACCATCTTCATTGTCATCTCGTGATGAATTGAAAAGCGATCACAGCTCCGTAACCTATCCCAAAGCCCACAACCCCATATGTTAGGTAAAAGCGCATGGAGTGCCAGAAAGTTTTGGCTCTCCGCAAAAGATGAGCGTTATCCATTTTCTTGATGATAAGGTACTGGCGGAGCCTATTATTGTGAGTATATTTTTGCTGAAAATATTTAATTCTGCCGTTGTGCCACCGTTTAAATGAATCAATATCTATAGTTGCTTGGTACTCCTCAATGCTTTCTCCCGCCTGGTACGCAGCATCTTGCAGGTTTAACACTGACTTCTTGATAACTTTTTCTAGGGTAGCTTTATTCCGCTTACCAGTGTCCGGATTGAATAGTTTTATCGCTCGTATGTTTTTAAATCCTGTAAATCTGAAGCCCTCTTCATACCAATTATCTGAATAAAAATCGCCAAGTTTTCGGTATTTTTCGGTGCCATGCGTTACCTCTTTACCATTGTCATCTTCAAACCACTGATCGGTGATTATTCCATAGCGAACCTCGGAATACTCTTTGAAGTAGTGCTCGAATGATTCAAATGCACTTTGCCAAGCATCAATAAAATGGTCGCTATTCCACAATGACATTGCATGCTCTTTATCACCAAGAGCATTGAATTCAGTGTTAACCATTAACTTTATGAACGGTTCATCTCTACAGTCGATATCTTTGTAGGTGATAAATGCCGAAGCTGCGAATATCTGGCCAAGTTGATCGATATCAAATATGCCATTTAAATCGGTCAGCTCATCCTGCATGGCGGCTATCAGATTGGAGGAGATATAAATTCTCTTCCAGTTTTTGGTAGGTGCGACGGTAGCATTCTCTTCAATTACCACAGCCTTCCCATCCACTTTTGTCATGTATGGCCTGGTGTATACAAGATCTGCGTCAATATCGAAAAACATAATTATTCCTTTTTCTCATTAGCGTCATCCTCATCCTCATCCTCATCCTCATACCAATTCTCGTCCTGATGCATGGTGAGAGCTGGATCTTCTAAAGTGAATGCAGTAAAAACAAGCCAAACGAGAAATATCAGGGCTAATCCCAGTAATAACATCATTTTGATCTCCAGTATTTTAGTAATTAGCGTATCTTCGCTTTGGAAATAATTAAAGCGCAAATTTCCAAGCATACTGGCGTCGCGCAAAATACAGTGGGGTGCGCATTGATTTAATGACCATCTTGGCCAGCTCCATAGTGAATCCTAATAGAGCAAATGCTGCCAATCCGGATAAACCTAGTACCGATACAAATAAAGCCATGTCTCTTCTCCAATCAATTAATAAGTTGTCTTTGCGACTGATTTAACGCAACTGTAAATTTATTGTTTACATATGTCAATAGGTAGTTTACATTTGTAAACAGATTATTTACATAGCACTTAAATTGATTACTAGATAGATGAGACCGATATGAGTACACAGATATTAAATATTGATAAAAACCCAATGATTCAGCGGGTTGTGGGCTTTTTGCAATGCGATTCATTTGATGGATTCACATCAGATGACTTATTTATTATGCAGTTTGTCAAAAAGGGCTGGGGCCAGGATATTGCTGCCCTATCGAATATGGCAGAGGCCTTAATGAATGCCTCTAAGTCAGGCCTGATGGGGGATTCTGAGGTAAAAGTCCTCCTAGACGGCGTAGTTTCAAGGGCTCTGCATAAAAAAGTCAGCCCCTATGGAAAAGATCCAAGGGCTGTCGAGAATCTCGGCCGTTACGGCTATTACCTGGAGCATCTCAATATAATTCTGGGGTGCTACCAGTCTGCGGCGGATGATGCATACCTCGACTTAAATCTCCGAGTGACAGAGCACTTGATAGATGCGTCGATGGCAGAGGATAACTGCCATGCCCCATTACTCCCTAATGTGCGCATGCGCTGGTCAGCTGATCAGGCCGCCATTATCTATTCGATTTGGCTATACGACCAAAATAACGGCACATCATTAGCTAATGAGCTCCGGGATAAGTGGATTAGCTATATGGAGTCCCAAATGCGGGACCATGGAACAGGGCTCTATAAGACTGAGGTGATGGGCGTGAAACGCTATTCAAAGCAGCCTAGAGGCTGTGCACTGGCCTATCTCATCTACTACAGCAGCCACTAGGCTGCTTTGAATAGTGCCGAGCAATGGGGCCTTTTCAAAAGACATATGCTCATCAAACGCGCTGGCATCACTGGCTTTCGGGAGTATTTGTCCAGTTACAAAGGTGGATGGACACCGGACTCTGGACCCATTGTCGCTGGTATTGGGGTAGGGGCATCGGGGCTAGCACTAAAAACCGCTGCCTGTATGGCTGATATCGAGGTTTATGACGCATTAAATCGCTCGGTAGCCCCAGTTATGACCCTACTGCGGGGGCTTATGTACATTCCACTTCTAAATCGTCTGGCCCGTTTGGGTACAGATTTACTCGCAACATCAATAAAACTCTGCGCAGACACGCGCATCACATCAACTGAGAGGACATCACTATGATAAATGCAGGATCAATAGGCATGCCATTACATTTTGGCAAGGTACCAGGATTTCTAACCGAGCGCATGGGGAATATGGGAGAGGCAATTGTAGAGTCGATTCTCCTCAACTATGGCAAATCGGAGCTTTTGTCCCGAATGTCAGACCCCAACTGGTTTCAGGCGCTAGGTGCTGTAATGGGAATGCACTGGAATTCGTCGGGCGTAACAGCGGTGACGCTGGGCGCGCTGAAGCAAAAGCTAAATCCCAAAGCTCATGAGTTGGGTTTTTATATACTCGGAGGTAAAGGTAAGCAGGGATACTATACACCGCGGCAGATTGATAGGGTCTCTGACCGCCATGGACTCGATGGTAAGGCGCTGGCAAAGTCCGCTCGAATGACTGCCAGGATCGATAATAATGCCGTTCAAGATGGCTTTAATCTGTACCAACAGTACTTTTTGGTTAGTGATGAAGGCGAGTGGACCTCAATATCTCAGGGTATGAATAAGCATAATCGCCGCGCACGACGTTACCATTGGCATTCTCCCACCGTTCAGACATTTGGCGCTGCACCTCACAGCGGTATTGCCGGCATAGAAGACCAAACCATCCTCAACCTCGTGGACGCGAATGCAGGGACTCTGCAGTCCAATATGGTAGCCCTCACCAACGAAAAGCCATCAGAAATCATCAAAGCAATGAAGAGTGCAGAGATGCCTAATCGCCATGATGTCCGAAAAGAGGATATCAATACCGCGCGTCTAGCGTCCGTGCTCGACCTAGCCTATAACCGAGAAATCGAAACCTTCGATGACCTAGTAGATATGCATGGAGTAGGGCCTAGAACACTGAAGGCGCTCGCGATGGCAAGTGAGGTCATTCATGGAGACGCTACGCGATTTGAAGATCCTGCTAGGTTTGCGTTTGCTGTAGGAGGCAAGGACGGCAGGCCACATCCTATTGATACCAAGTCATATGATGAGACGGTATCCATGCTCCAGGACAGTATCGATAAGTCAAAGATGGGTGATAAAGACAAATCGGATGGTCTGAAGCGACTCCATAAGGCCGCTGTGAGTGGTGAAAGCAAGGGCGTTCCGTTAGATTTCATCAACGAGCTGATCGATAACGAGTGGAATCACGCTGAGAATAGCGGTGGCAAAACCTTCATGGGCACTGTAGTGAAGGGTCTAACGCGCAAACTGATGGATACACAAAATGGGGTGCTTTATGGCCGTGATAGCGACTGATCGCGGGTACGACCCCATTGCCTTAGGAACGGCCACCGAAAAGGTGGTCGTTGATGGCAATCGCAGAAAGTACGTGCAGTTGGGGCGCACTCTGCGATTCTATGGCGGCACCACCAGCGCCACAGAAGTGGGGTGTAACCTCCGCTGTAAGTTCTGTTTTAGTGACAAACCAGTCTGGAAGCCCAAACAAACAGGCCAGTTCTATACCCCACAGGAGGTTTTCGACGGGCTAGCTGCGAATGCGCGCAAACATGGCCACAAGACCATCTCTGCCTCTGCATCAGAGGGGACGCTGGGACGGCAGCATCTCTATGAACTGCTGGATTTGGTGGAGGACTCAGAGTTTGTCTATATTCTCGAAACCAATGGTATGACGTTGGGAGACGATCGGGGGTTCGCTGCATCATTATCGAAATACAAAAACCTGCATGTACGTGTCTCAATTAAGGGATGTAATGAAGATGAGTTCCATTGTCTCACTGGAGCGCGTGCCAGTGCTTATGAACTACCCTTCAGGGCGTTACAGCACCTAATTGATGCGGGGATATCATGTAATGCCTGCGTATCTGTGTCGTTTTCAGATGCGGCCGGTATTAAAGCCGTCGAGAAAAAACTAGGATCTATGCATCCTGGTATATTAAGGTCCCTTGAATTAGAGCGAATAAAGTTGTTCCCAAAGGTTCGAAAGCGACTTAAATCTGCGGGTCTAGTCGCTAATCATGGAGTGTCCTGTGCAATTGAATGAAGGCAACTGTTATGAGTGTTGATATTGTCTCTCTGCTAGTAGGGTTATCGATAGCAGGTCTAATAGGCTATTTTTTCAGCTGGAGTGAAAACGGCTCCTTAGCGAATCGTTTGGCATATTTAATAAGTGAGAACGCATTAGATGTCCTAAATAACTCTGATAAATCCTATGAAGATTTACTTCCCTATGAAAATAGGAAACTCATTATAAGACGCTTAGCTGATCAGGATGAGTGGTCGGGTGTTCATTACACTCAGAATTTTGGTGTCTACAGTAAAGAGTATGGTGTGTGGTTAGTGGTTGAGACTAGTTATGATACGTATGGGGATTTACCTGATAATGTATCGAGATACCTTTGTACGCCACAAACCTGGCATAAAACTAGCTTGATACAGCAGCCATATACCTTTGATATAAATAGACATTTCATTAGAGCAAAGAGCGATAAATTGACATCTAATAATATAAATTACTCAAGCAAACCATGAGAATAATTTAACAGCTCGATATGGCGTGTACCCTACGAATTAAAACTAAAGGAGCCTTTTGTGGAAAGATACCTCAAATTTAATATCCAGTCAGATCAAGTGTGCGCAACTCCAGGAAATGTATACTTTAAGATTAGAGATAAATTTTCAGACGGCGAATATACAGAGGTGTTTGCTAGCGAAGAGCGCTTTCCTTTACTGCTCAAGGTCATACAAAGTGAGGAGGATTTATCAAAATCACTAAATTTTGATTCATATGGCCAATATTTCACCAAAATTATCACTGATACCCAGGATCAATACGGCTTTATCCATGAATTGGATATGAATGTGTTCCTTGAAAAAAAATCATCCGAGCTTTCTTGGCCGAGTAAAATTAAAGACCTCAGCTCTGAGTGGCACGAAGACACTGATTTACAAAAAACTTTCCCTTTGATTGAAAACTTCATATCAGATAAAACTGAAAAGGAATTATGGAGCCTATATGAGATGTGGGAAATCGTGCATGGAGAGATTATTGATTTGTCTCACTTCAATTTAAAAGACTATAGCTATGGTGGCTGGGCTTTAGACGGCTATTACATGGAAGATCCCCATGCATTTATTGGCTTCACTAATATTACAGGGGTTGAAATTGAGCTATATGATGGAGACTCGACCAGTAAAATAAGCGAAGATGAATTGAGAGATATGCTGTCTAGTCAATATGCTGATCAGGCAGACCAGCTAGATAGTTTGGAGCCAGCTACTCTGATAGATCGCGGTATCCTTCGCGACGCCACTATATTGCATAAGCGCATAAAATCACGAGCTAGGTATCAGAAAATAATTATTTATATATGTCTTGGGTCCGCATATATCGCTTGGTCAAATGGACTTTTTGGGTGATTCAATTCTGCGCTGACTTTTATACCAATTACCTAGCCGTTAGCGATGGTAATTCAGCTTGTAAAAGCGAGAACTCGTTTGGTTCAGACTAAGACCTTTATGAAGTTTATTATCAAATACTTTGGCATACGACAGATTACTCTGTTGACAGTTTTTACTCTGTCTGGTGTATATCTGCATAGCAGTGTCCAACCAGACATGAGCATCTCGTCTCTCTACGTTTCAAGTAGTGCTGTAGTTAATAAATCCATTCGAATAGCACTTGTCAGTGATCTCCATATAAGACGATCACCTAAGGCCATCGCAAAGCTATCGGAACTTTGGGCAGACATTACTGAACAAAATCCCGATGTCATATTACTTGCCGGCGATTACATTAATGACGGTAGCTCTGGCAAGGGTATAGGTTCAATTGGGCCTGCTATAGCAAATGTCTTTGGGGTATCAGGACTCACGCCCGTAGTCGCTGTGCTCGGTAATCATGACCATTGGTCTGGCGCTGAGTCTTGGTCCCAATATCTTTCTGAGGCGGGCGTTACCGTGCTAGAGAATGAGACTGTCATACTAGATTCAGTTGATACATGCATAAGAGGATTCGGCGACGCATTCACCAGTCATTTTGAGTATGTAGATTTCCCCAAAGAATGTGATGATATGTTGCAAATCAGTCTGATGCATGACCCTGCAGGGGCATTCAATCCGAATGTTAGAGGCCTTATATTGGCGGGACATACGCACTGTGGCCAAATATCCATACCCTTCGTCGGGCCTGTATATGTGCCGTCAAAGGCACCTAGAGAAGCTTATTGTGGGCTATACCAAGACGAGCAACGGCAGGTCTATGTTAGTTCAGGAGTAGGGACTAGTATTCTTCCATTAAGGTTCAACGCTAAGTCTTCCTGGGACCTCATTACCATTCATCACTAAGCGTATTTTCGGCAAAACAAGGCAATATTTAATGTAACAAAGGATGTAACAAAAGCAGTTTTCTAAGCCCATTAAAGTTATATTAATCAATAGCTTACAGTTAAAGTACAGTTCCCGCCGCCTCCACCAATTAGTAGCCCTGTAATCGCCCTCATTCACCGAAACAATTATTTTTAGAGTTTAGGTGGATTACAAACGGCTTTATACTTTTAGCACTCGACGCGATAGCCCAACAAGATCCTTAGTGTGACAGTGTCACAATAAGAAATAATCTAAAATAAAATATATAGAGATATCAATATGTTACGTCTTCACGGTAGAAGACTATAAATAGAAGTAAATATAGCTTAACCTATTGATATATAACAGTTTAAGCTCTTCTGGGCTGGCGAATCCCTCTCTCTCCGCCAAAAACAATCCCTCGCACCGCAGATGCGGGGGATTTTTTTTGCCGGCGATAGGCGGGTGAGACCCCTCGCGGTTCGACAAAATGCGAAAGCATTTTGGACGCCGCAGGCGGTCCGCAGGACTTGTTAGCGCGCTTTAGCGAGCTAACAATCACTAAACGCGAAAGCATTTTGGACGCCGCAGGCGGTCCGCAGGACTTGTTAGCGCGCTT
>Ga0209119_1000921_pt1 | contig 29756 bp, 31 predicted proteins | sample COG_03_FD_184747 | JGI IMG/M metagenome (GOLD analysis project Ga0209119, IMG submission 184747) | Pelagic Microbial community sample from North Sea - COGITO 998_met_03 (SPAdes) (version 2) | ecosystem: Environmental > Aquatic > Marine > Neritic zone/Coastal water | place: Helgoland, sampling...
GAACAGAGCAGTTAAGCCCATTAGCGCCGATGGTACTACACTTGTGGAAGAGTAGGTCACCGCCTTTTTTGAAAATCCCTAACATTTAGTTGTTAGGGATTTTTTGTTTTATAGTATGTTGGAAATTTACCTACGGTCGATATATGCGAACCTGACTGTCGGCAGAAAGGTGTTGCTGGGCAATCTCATTACAGGAACTAAATGAACAGATTGCCGCGTCGTTAAGACGACTCGCAATGATTTATACAGTCAATTCACTCAAACCCTTTCATAATCACAGTTTCTGCTAGTTTTCCTTGCGGCGTAAAGTCCAAATCTGATCTGCTTGTAGCGCCTGTGAAATCACTTCGTAGTTGCCAAATGTGCACGCCTTCAAACCAGTCATTACCCCAAACTTCATTAAAAAAAGCTTCATAACAATTTGCCTGAGTTTCATAGGAAACGAGGTCTTTATGGTCGGTATAATTCTCGATCCATTCCCATGGTTTCATCGCACTATCGGCTGTGCTCTTATAACCCATTTCAGTGAAAAGAATTTTTTTATTGAATTTCTCATGTATAAGTTCCATTGAAGGTAAGTGTTTTATCCATCCTTCAGAAATTTGCTCTACACTTGGATTTTTGTTTTTGGTAAGTGGAAAATAAGCCTGTATTCCTATATAATCCAAATCTTTCCAGAAAGTTATTTTTTCATATTCGTTCATCCAGTTAGCAGCATAAGTGAGTTTCCCGGAATATAGGTTTCTAATATCTTTTATAAGTGATATCCAAAACTCAGGCTTCTCAACGGATAATCGGGATAATTCTGTACCAATACAAAATAATTCAACATGACTTTCTTCAGCAATTTTTGCATAGAGTAGTATGAAGTCTCGATATTCTTTTTTCCAAATATCCCAATTGTCTTCATCGGTTGGAAAAATATCAGAGCGCCATTTTCCTTTTGTTGGAGAATGTATCCAAATATGAGGTTTTAGAAACACTTTAAACCCCATGTTGTGCGCAGTTGCTATTTTATATTTCCAAATGGAATCTCTACGAACGACATCCAAGCGGTTTCTTCTATGATACACTAGGTTAGGGCTGTCTATATCTTCTTGTCCACTAAATGGAACCAACGTTATCCAGTTATAATTATTTTCCTTAAAGGGTTTTAAATTTATAGAATCAAGACGCCCAAAAACATGTGCTCCTTTTTGTTTCTGTTCTAAGCCTGAATGAGATGCGACCCCAATAGAAACAACCACAAGCAGAATAACAACGGTGATTTTCAACATGCTTTTAAACGGAGGTCTATTAAAAGTTTTATACATTTTTTTAGCGTTTTAAAATCGCAAGAGTAACCAATAAATAGTAGCACTAAAAACGGCTGCAATTGGCAATGTTAAAAGCCAAGATACTAAGATATTTCTAACCACTTTTAAGTCGGCTTTTTTAGTCACTGTTCCAATTCCGAAAATAGACCCTACTGATACGTGTGTTGTTGACACTGGCAAGCCATGGATACTTGCCGTTGTAACAAGAAGTCCTGTCACTAAATTTGCTGTAAATCCTTGACCACTGTTCATGGGGGTAATCTTTTTACTGATTATTTTTCCAACTTTTTTTGCATTCAATAATCCACCTAATGCCATAGCAAGGGCAACGGCACTCATGCCCCATTTAATATCTAACGCATTAATGACGATGAGTAGTCCAACAATTTTTGGAGTGTCATTTAATCCTCTCGCAAAACTTACAACTCCAGCACTAATGTAATGTGCAAAATCTAGTAGTTCCTGAGAATTTACCCCAAAGAATTTTCCGTTGTACGTTTCGACACATTCTTTTTCTTGCAGGATCTGTATTGTTTTTTGAGGCGTTGATTTTGTAGTCAAAAATTCATTTGTGTGTATAGTTTTTACAACTGGAATTTTCTCGGTTCCAACACAAACACACGTTTTTTTGGTGACGCCCATAGCTATTCTAATCTTTCTAAAAACAAGATACACTAATAAACTTAGGATCGCGGCCATAAGTGGACTGACAATTAAAGGCATTAGAAACGTACTCCCTAATTTCGAAAAATTAAAGGCGGTTCCAACGGCGACCACACCACTGCCAAACAAGGCACCTACCAGACTATGGGTTGTAGATACCGGCATTCCAATTTTTGTTGCGCTAAAGACTGTTAAAGCCGCACCAATCGCTATTGAAATTGCAAACGCTGGCGATTGAATTAAAGCGTCAGGAACTAAACCTTTACCAGAAAAATTTTTAACAAGTGTGCTAGCTAAAAAAATAGCCGCTATAGATCCTGCAAAAGTGGTGACTGTAGCCCATGCGATGGCTTTTTTGTAGTTGGTGGTGCCACTTCCAAATAGTGTCGCAACCCCTTTGAAGTTATCATTAGCGCCATTGGTGTAAGCCAGAAAACAAGCGGCTAAAAAAAGAATAATTAAAATCATAAGTGTGGAAAGTAGGTTAGGGGATTAGGTTTTATAATAAAGAAATTGATATAGGACTCTAAGCACAAGAAATATGCCAGAGTTCTACGCACCAATTTAAAAATTCAAACGCGTTTGTGAAGGTAGAAAAACACTGCGCTTACTATACTGCTTTTAGGTTATTTAGTGCTTGAAAAACAACAATAGGTAATAAGGTGATCCAACTAAGGTTTAGCTTTCGTAAGATTTAAATGAACTCTTGTTAGGAAGTTGGAATTATTCTATAATTTCGTAATCAATACTTAGTTTACGCAAAGCTCTTAAAGCGGATCCAGAATTTTTATCATCTACTTCAATATCTACAGCGTCACCTTCAAGGAGTATGCTTGTGAGTTCATTTGCAAGTGAACCATCAATATTAGATGAAATTTCGACAATACATTTTGCAATTGCTCTTCGATCGGGCCGTTGCGCATCACAAGACAATAAGTTTAGATTCATATTCGAAAATTGTGGTTTTTTGAAACACTAAATTACGTAATTATTTCCAATAGAATATGAACACTCGTTTTTAACTCTGGAAAACTATTTTTTTTCACTTAACGCTTTTACTTTTTTTGACCAGTTGCTAAGTATCTTATTTTGGATTTCAAAATCAACCTTAGAATACGGACCACATACAATTTTTAATTCCGTGTTATTAGCATCTTCATTATCTAAAAGAAGAAATTTCTCAACATAGTGAGAATCGTTTAATTTAGAGTCAATTTGGATATAGTGATTGCCATACAGGTTTGCAGCAAATTCTGACGTAATGTCTCCGCCATTACGATATTTAAAATTAACTTTAGAGTCCGTATTTAAGTCCGGAATAAGTGCACTTTCTGGATCAAAAATAGCCTGAAGCGTTTTGTAATATTCGGGCTTTGTAAGCACTTCCCAAATCACACTTGGTGTAGCGTTTATCGTGATATTTTGAACGACAAAGCGTGTAGGCGTTAAGTTTTCTATAGCGTCCTCGGTTAGGAAAGTGACTTCATTTAATCGGGCACTCCCATTTCCACCATTTAGATATCTAAATCCTACCACAGCATCATTCGAGATTTTCACAGCCTGAATAACAATAATTAGTTCTTCTTTTTTAGTAGATACATTATAGAACCGAGCCAATTTTGGCATTTTAATATCCAACGGCTTAGCATCTGGGTGTTTTTCTGTATCCACAAAAATTAAGGAAGTCCCGTTTTGAGTTTCTTCTTTTGTTGCCAATCGTTCATTTACAACGGGCACGTTTTTCCAGTTGAGTAGGTCAACAGCAGGGAACCCATTTAAATTATCAGGACAATACCATCCTCCATAATTATGCGGTGCTTGTGGTACTGTATTCGCCTTTCCTACGGGTTTTTTTATAATTATGTTTTCAGTAGTTTTTATGTTTTGTATACAAGACATAAGAGTAAATATGCATACGAGAGCTAATGCTTTAAATGATTTTTTTGTCATAACAGTTTGGTTTTTAGTGTTCTATAAAAATAGACATACCTATTAAATTTCTCTAACAAATTTTAAAAACATGTTTTTATGAAGCTCAAGATCTAACGTGGGAGACATAGACACACGTACAATATAATCTTTGTCACCTTCTTTAGTGGTGCCTTGAGTAGAAGTGGCGGGGATGGTCCAATAACAGCCTTTGAGCTGTCCATAACTCACACAAAACTTACTCTCATTAGGAATTTCTGTAATCATTAAATTGATTAACTTAAGGTTTAATGTTCGCTTATAGGCTTCTTTTTCTTCAGTGGTATTCCCTTTGGTGGGAAGGTCTAATGAAAACACAGAAGGTGTGAATCCTTGCTGCGCCAAAGCTTCTGAAACAAAATTGATTTTAGCTGCGGGTAAGGCTTCGTGTACGAAGTTTACAAAGGCACGTGTATTTTTATAAGCATCATTTATTCGTTGATTCATTGACGGCAATTGAGTTGCCAAAAGCTCCATTTGTAGAGGTGTAGCCTCGTTATCGCACAGTTGAAGATGTAATTCGATTTTTTCCATCAAAGCATCCGTTTTTGTATTTCCGACACAGTAGCCTGCAGTACAAAGTCCGCCACTTGGGAATTTTGATCCACTCACATATGAAATGGTTCGCACAGTAGAAAGTATAGCGCCATCTCCTAAAAAGTGTACATTTGGACAAAAGGTTTGGTCTAAAATAAAAACAGGATCGATTGCTTTTTTAGCAGTTGGAGTGTGACGCACTTTACTTAAAACTGCCTTTAATTGAACCAAATCTGGAACTTCAACTCTAGGGTTTGTAGGAATTTCTGCAATAATATACGGAACGGCATCTTCGGCAGCAATTTGATCTAAAATAGTATCAATACTACGCACCATATCGTTACCACCATCAACGGGCAAATCCACTACTTCTACATTAGTAATGCAGGCAGCAACGCGTCGTGCTTGGTCATTTGTACCGCCATAACAATTGGGAGGCACAATAAATTTGATGTCTTTTCCATTATGATTTTCTTGAGCATCATGAACAAGTCCCATCATAATCGCATATTGAATTGACAATCCACTAGATCCAATAACAGCTTTTGTCGACGACCCAGTGACAGTTGCTATGGTTCCTAAGACTGTTGTTTTGTTTATTTCAAGATCATTGTTTTTTTTAGAAAAAGACCGTTGTGCTAGGTTTTTTAAAGCCGCTAGACAATTTTCCGGCGTCATGGCAATAGTCTCTCGCCTTCTAACATGCTGAATTTCTGAAATATAAGCTCTATTTTGGTTGCCATTAACTAATAAGATACTGCCAAATTCAGTAATTTGATTAACGAAAAAATCAATATTTGGGTGAAGGTCAACACTGATAATTTCTGTTTGTTGTGAAAATAAAATAGTACTACCTTTAAACTTAACAATGTCTGTATTAGCCTCTATTTTTTGTAGTACAAATTGATACCCATAAACAGTTCTTAAAACTTCAGGATCAATAAAATGAGGTAATTTATCCGTATATAAGATTTGAGTGTCTTTTTTGGCTAATAAATTACTTCTTAAAATGGCCAAAAGAGGTGCAGTTGTCGATGAAAAACTGATAATATTTTCGGACTCCAGCTGTTGTAGTTTTGCAAGAGCCCATTCTAAGATACAAGATAAGGGATGTCCTAATCGAATGTAATCGTAAGCAGTTGGGAGCTCACCGAGCGCCGATGTTTCTGAATTATTACTACTAAATAAAGTTTCAAATTGTTCTAAAAATTGGCGTTTTGCCATTTTTTCGTCATAAATATCGAGTCGATGTGTCGTAAGATTTATCCAGTTTTCTGGAATATTTTCTAGCACATCTTTAATGTAATTTAAAAGTTTAGTAGCTCCCATAATTTTCATCTTCAAATAGGTTGGCAAGATAGGTTAATATACGCTATTTTAAAACCTGTTTAACGGAGTTATGTATTGATTTTTTTAGTAAAATTTATTAAAAAACTTTGAAGTGGTCTTAAAACAATAATCGTTTTATTTCTTTTTGTAATTCAGGGATAACTAAACGTACAAACCACTCATTTTTCGCTTGCCAAATATTATTTCTTGGAGAAGGGTGTGGTAGCACAAAGTGAAGGGGTAAGTAGTCTTTATAATTTTTAACGGTCTCTGTTAATGTTTTTTTAGAGTGGTCTTTTAAGTAATAGTCTTGCGCATACTTACCTATCAAAAGAATTAATTCAACTTCTTGTAGTTGTTCAAACAAAACATCGTGCCATAAGGGAGCACATTCTTTTCTAGGAGGTAAATCTCCAGAGTTACCCTTTCCTGGATAACAGAACCCCATTGGGATTATGGCAATTTTTTCTGGGTTATAAAAATCAAGGTTACTAATACCCATCCAATTTCTTAGATTTTCACCACTTTTATCATCCCAAGGAATTCCTGTTTTATGAACCACAGTCCCGGGAGCTTGCCCAATGATCACAATTTTGCTCTTTGGATGCGCAACGACTATGGGGCGTGGGCCAAGCGGTAAATGGTCTTTACAAACCAAACAGTTAGAGATGTCTTTTAGTAAGGTATTCATTGTTGTAAGTTAATTATATCTATTTAAATTACACATTATATAGAGGATATGATTTCAAACTTCTATTAACTTCACAAACTGAATAATTGAAACCACTGCTAATAAAACTCCAATGATTTGATTCACTTTCGCTGAGACATAGTTCATTTTTAATTTCAGCAAATGACTAAATTTCCCAAACCCATACAAAGTAACTATTTTCCCAAAAAACACCCCAACTAGAAATAGTATCAATAATGTGTATTCGATAGATAGATCTAAGTGAATTATTTTTTTATTTAAGAAAGAAATTGCTAATATCCAGTAAATTAACACGGCCGGATTTACCATGCCTAAGATGAAACCAAGTAATTGTTTAGGGATTTCTGGTTTGTTATTATTAATAACGGCGTCCTTTCTTCTAAAAAAAAGGATGGCACCTGCCAGCAGTAAAACGACCGCTATTGAATATTGCACCCAAATGTTACCGTCAATAAAACCTATAATTTTGGTGTTATAATACATTGCTAGTAACACTAAAATCACTTCAGCAATTGCAGCAGGGTACATAATTTTTAACGCATTATGAATATTTTCTTTTATAGTGGTATTTATGACAGCCACATTAGTAGTTCCTAGAGGTAATGCGCCTAGAACGGCCGTTATCAATCCTAAAAACAAATAGGTTATTAAATTCATTTATTATAAACTGAATTTGATGTTCTGCTTAGAAAGCAATGCAAAGGGAGTTCACAAAATGAAAACTAATTAAACTTTTTCCAGTTCTTATCTGCACTCGCTTTTAAGTCCTCAGTAGAACCACTTAACCATGATTCAAGTGTGTTATTTCCCCAAGAATTATAAAAAAGATAGAGTTCTCCATCCCTTATTTCAAACGTTTCTGGATCAATGGTTACTTTTTTACCTTTTGCTCCTAACGCATAGGCACAATATCCACCGTATTTGGGGATAAATTTTTCAGGGTTTTCGTTAAAAATGTCCAAGTTTTCTTGAGATGAAAACTGATACTTTACACTATCATGCTCAGAAACATATTTTGTACTTCCTTTTTTAGCAGTGTTACTAAAATAAGCAACGACATCATAGCCTTCAGCTACATATCCTTTTTTGCTAATATTATAATCTACTGTTTGCGCAGTAATAGAATATCCAATAACTAATAATACGATGGAAATCACATTCTTCATGGCTTAATATATTAGAGATTTTTTATTTAGTTCGATGATATCGGATGTTTTAAGTTTTAAAAAATACCAGTCTTCCATTTTTTCTACAACCCCAGCGATTTTTGATGGTTTTCCAATATATGTAAGTAAGTCGTTATGAATTGGATTTCCTTTCATATCAGTTAAAAGAAAATATTGAGACATGTTATTTTTATCTGTTGTTGCCAAAACAGGAGGGATTCCTCCAGAGATACATCGAACGGCACAACTTCTATGAATTTTTCCCTTCCCTGGTTTCATTACTCCAAAATAACATTTCGGATCTATGATTTCTCCTTCTAAGGTCATGCGGCTAATTTGTTTTTTTATAGGGATGTAGCGATTGATGCCACTTACTAAAATCACTTTTTCAGCGTCCGTAATTTGTATCAATGTTTTGCCATTATAATAAATTAAATTGCCTTCAATACTGATTGTTTTTCCATTTATGTCGATTACTTCTTTTTGAATTTTTTCTAAAAAAGGATTCACACTCGATTTTCCAAACCCTAGTAACAACACATTTTTAAAGGTATTTTCTGCAACTTCTACTCGGAGCATTGGATAGGGGTTTTCATGGTAAGTACCCGTAATTTTTGTCGCCGTTGCAAGTTCAAACGTACTGTTCTTAAATGGCGTTTGAGACACACTAAAGAGAACAGCTCCTATAATAATAACACTTATCACTGCGATGGAAAATTGTTTTAATGTTTTTTTGGTGTTGGCGCCCAAACTACCTTCAATATAAGACACATAAAATTCATCATTTTTTTTCATAGCTTATAGTTTACAAGGGTTGATTTCGGTCCCTTCATCAAAAGACTTAGGGTTAATATAAACGATATCTCCATTTAACTTCAACTCATAAGTTGCTATTTTTTCTGTGAAGGGTGGCGGGGATTGTCCATTGTTTGGCAAATACTGATAGCCGTGCCAAGGGCAGGTAATACAGCCATCAATAATTTTTCCTTCTCCTAAAGGGCCGCCTTGATGTTTGCATACATTGTGAATAGCAGATAATTTTCCATCGTATTTAAAAATGGCAACACGTTCATTTTTAACTGTGAAAATTTTAGCTCTATCCTCTTCAATTTCTGAAATTGAACATACTTTGAGCCATCCATCGGTTTCAATAACTTTAGTAGTGTCAATCTTACGTTCTTTAAATGCCGTCACTAAATGCAGGCTAGCTACGATAACAAAGCCAAGCGCTAAAAAGCCAATGGTAAACGCTGAAGTTTCTTGTTGAAATGCGCCTAGAAACACATGCGCCATACTTAAAAAATAGGCCAAATAAACCAACATATGAAGGCGCTTCCAAACAGTAGCAGATAGATTTCCAAGAAAAAAATCGTGACTGGTTGCAGCCATTAAAAATAAGATAAGCAACGAAAAAAAACCTAAAACTTGAAACGGAAAATTAGTTAAGGAACCATACTCCAAATTTGAAGTAAAAACAGAATAGATTGGGTTTACATTCCCTAAAGCATGAAACTGAATTATAGAAAACAGACCATGAACAGCGGCGGCCAGAAACATACTCACCCCCAAATGCCGTCGGTTATACAAGATAGGCAAAAAACGCGTATTTAATCGGGCCAAAGGACCAATCACCAAAATGATATGTAGCATAACAATTGCTAAAGATCCAAAAGCGCGAATCACAAGGGTTTCAATACTAGTTTCAGCGTTATAAACCAGCGTAATTATGGCAAAAATAATGATATATAGCAGCATGCAAAATACAATGATCTTATCGTATGTTTTTTTGTATTTGTTCCAAAGTACGAATTGATAGTCTAATCCCATTTAAATGTGATTTTAGTGATACTTGTTTGTTTTAAATCATCATAAATAACAAGTTTATTGGGAAGTTTGTGTATACTAAACGTATAAACACCTGCCGTACTCAGTTGTCCAATAATAGTAGATTTTTCGCCTTCAGAATTGATTTCATAAACGACAGAAGAAGCATTTTTTAAACTTGATTTTAATATTATTTCAATATCTGTTTCATAGAGAGTTGCTTTAATAAGGGTGTTTTCAAAGACATCAAGTTGTTTTTGTTTTGAAAGTTCACCGTATGGTTTTTGAAGTTTTTTTGAAGCTAAAGTATCTAAATCTTTTACAGCAAAAATCATTACTAGCGGTACTGTAATTACTGAAAAAAGCCAAATGAATGTATGTGCTTTTCGTTGTCTAGAGTTCATGTTATTTTGTTTTAGCGTTGAATAATTTGCCTATTAGTAAAGGCCATGTTGCTACCACGCCAGGAAATAATAATATGCGCACCTTCTTTTTTGTATTTGCCATAAGGGGGTCAATTTTTGTAGCTCCTACAAAAAGAAAAAACAGCCAGAATAGAAAACCAATTAAAAAATAAATCCCCAAAACAGTTAAATAAATAGTGATTATAATTTCCATATTATATGAGATTAACGTCGGTTATTATTTCTAAAATCCCCGCTTTAGGTTGTGCATATAATTCCTGTATTGCAGCCTCTAGATTATCTTGTTTTACGACGCGCTTCCCCCAAGCACCGCATGATTTTGCAAATTCAGAAAAATTTGGATTTGAGAGCGAGGTTTTCCACACATCTAACTCCCCAGTACGCTGTTCCTTCGATATTTTCCCTAACTCATCATTGTTTAAAATGATTAATTTTACGTCCATATTGTAGTGCACCAGTGTAGTGATTTCTGCCAAATATTGACACACACCACCATCACCAGCAACCGCAATTATAGGTCTTGTGTCTCCAACCGCTGCCCAAGCGCCAATGGCAGCAGGCAATGCAAAACCAATTGATCCCAAATACCCAGACATTAAGAAATCTTGGTTTTTTGATTCAAAATAACGTCCAAAAGAATAGGCATTATTCCCTACGTCCACACACATCACCGCGTTTTCAGGAGTGCGTTTATTCATCGCCTCAAAAACGGCAATTGAACTTATTCCTTTTTTTGAAGTTTCTAATAATCGTTTTGCTTTTTCAGCCTTCCATATAGCCCAGCGTTTCGCAATTTCAGGACGTTGGTCAGTAGTGTTCATAGAGCCTTTCAATTCAGAATTAAAAATCAATAATGTTCTAGAAATTTCTCCCCAAACGGCTACGTCCACTTTATGAAATTTACTCAATGCTAAGGGATCAAAATCTATTTGAATGATTGGTTTTTTAGGAGTGATTCCTGTATGGTTTGAAAACGAGGCTCCAAAGACAATCAATAAATCTGCTTCATTCATAAACCAAGATGCTATAGGGGTTCCACTGCGTCCCAATACACCAGCGCCAAGCGGGTGATGATCTCCAACCATACCCTTGCCCTTAAATGTGGTGAGTATTGCAGCGTTTAAGCTTTCGGCAAATGCTATAATCGCTTTTTTATGGTCTCTAGCGCCGTGCCCCATAATTATAACTGGGCGTTTTGCTTTTTTTATTTGAGATACAGCATCGTTTACTGCGGCTATCGGCGGTGCGATTTCTAAAGCGGTTATTCGTTTTTCGGGCGTTTGTGCCTTCTCATTTGGTTTTGCTGATTGTTCTTGTACTTCATCAGGAAAGGTTAGATGTGAGACGTCCCGTCTTAAAATGGCATGTTTTATAGCTAAAGACATCAGTTCTGCATGCTGACTATCGCTTTGCACGCGTTGGTTAAATTCTGCCACCGTATTGAATCCTTGAACCAAATCTACTTCTTGAAAATTACCAGTGCCGACCACTTGCGTTTTAACTTGACCAGTTAGAGCCAAAATGGGCGCACGGTCTACTTTAGCATCCCAAAGTCCAGTGTACATATTCGTAGCGCCAGGGCCTGCTATTGAAAAACAAGCAGCCGGTTTTCCGGTCAGTTTCCCATAGGCCGATGCCGCAAATGCTGCAGCGCCTTCATGCCGAATTCCATAAAAGTTAAGAGCTCCTTTTTCTTCTTGTCGCCGCATCGCGTCTGCAAAGCCCAAATTTGAATGCCCAACCATTCCAAATATCTTGGTTACTCCCCAATTGATCATGGTCTCTACCATAATATCGGAAACTGTTTTCTGATGTGGCGCAGTTTCTTCTAAACCAACAAAGACTGCGTCACCTTCTTCTTTTACAGGGAAGGTATCTACACCGTCATCAAAACCACCAGGAGAATTCCCGGAACAAGGATCATAATCCCAACCATGCCATGGACAGCGTAACATCCCATTTTCTATAGAGCCTTCTCCTAAAGGCCCTCCTTGATGTGGACAACGATTATCAAGTGCAGAAAATTTCCCTTTATAGTGTGTCAGGCAAATCCCTTTATGATCTGCAGTAACCGTTTTTACACGACCTTCAGCCAACTCTTTTTTAGTGTTTAATACTTTATGCCAAATTATTTTTTTACCCATTTGTAGTGTTTAATAGTTTACAGGCTAATTATTTTTATGGTAGATTCCTGCGTAATTTACACCTGATAGATTGTGCATGTCTAAATCAAAGGTTGATAAATCATGATGGTTAAATTTTGAGATATCGTCATAGCCACAAGCTCTTGCCACTACTTTTATAAGCTGGTTTGTCGCCTCAAAATAATTATATAATTGGGTAGCTGACGAATCAATAATTAACCGACTTCGTAAAGATTCTTTTTGAGTGGCAATCCCAACAGGACAATTATTCGTTCCACAGGCCCGCATTCCTAAACAACCTATTGCTTGTAAGGCAGAGTTTGATACTGCGATAGCATCCGCACCCAACATCATCGCTTTAGCGAAATCTTCTGCAACGCGCAAACCGCCCGTTATAATTAAAGTGACATCCGTAGCGCCGACTTTGTCTAGGTATTTGCGTGCACGTGCCAGCGCAGGAATTGTGGGGACATTTATATGATCTCTTAATATGGTAGGCGCAGAGCCCGTGCCGCCACCGCGGCCATCAAGAATAATATAATCGGCCCCAACATCAATAGCGAATTGTATATCAGCTTCAATATGACTAGCGGCTAGTTTAAACCCAATTGGAATTCCGCCTGTACGTTCACGAACTTTAGCACTAAAATCTTTATAGTCTTGTACCGTGTGGAAGTTAGGGTTTGCGGCGGGCGAAATAGCAGCTTCTCCTTTTTTTAACCCACGTACCTCGGCAATTTCTTTACTTACCTTAGCGCCAGGTAAATGCCCTCCGGTTCCTGTTTTCGCGCCTTGTCCGCCTTTAAAGTGAAACGCTTGAACACAATCAAGTTTATCCCAAGAAAATCCAAATTGAGCGGAAGCTAATTCATAAAAATACTTTGAATTATTTTGCTGTTCTTCGGGAAGCATACCACCTTCTCCAGAGCAAATACCTGTACCAGCCATTTCGGCGCCCTTACTCAATGCAATTTTAGCCTCTCGCGATAAGGCCCCAAAACTCATGTCACTTACAAACAGCGGCATGTCCAACACTAAAGGTTTTTTTGACTTAGGGCCAATCACTACCGAGGTGGCAACGACTTCATGATCTAATAAAGGTCTTGATGCTAATTGGGCGGGGAGGAACTGAATGTCATTCCATTTTGGTAAGGTATTTCTGTCAACTCCCATGGAGGCTGAAACCCCATGTTGACCGCTATTTTTTAAACCGTTTCTGGAGAGTTCTTTTATATACGCGGTATAGGGCTCGGTACTTTCTGGATGTGAATCCGCATATGCCCCTAAATACTCACTTCGATTATAAGGCTGAGGATGTTTTTTTTCAAATTCTATAATTTCGTTTTCATACACATACACGGAACCTTTTTCAATATACTCTTGAAATTTATGTAATACTTCCTTGTTGTCATATTCCGAAACACCTGTATCTACTCTATAGTCCCAGCCGTGAACTCCACAAATAAGGTTTTGTCCCTCTACATAGCCATCCGACATTAAAGCCCCACGATGCAAACACCGCCCATATAAAACCGAAATTCCCGTTTGATGTTTAGTGATGACTAAATCGGTATTTTTTACTAAAGCATGTTGCGGTTGGTTTTCTTTTAATTGAGCAATTTTTATAAGTTCAATTTTTTTTGGTCTCATTGTGGGGGTACTTAAGTTAATAGTTGAAATATTAGACGTACAATGTTTGTGTTAATTACAGCATTCTAGAGAATACATATTGATTGAGAATTGACACGTTTTTTGATTTTGGGAAGAGCTAGATTAAAAAAAAATATCCAAGCAGTGATATGAATTGTGAAAGAAATGTTTTGTGGTAAACTCCTCTCGAAATATAGAACGTTCTTTTATACATCTCAAAGTCAGGAGACTTTGCGGAATCAAAAAATTCTTGAGTAATTTAAACCCTTTGAGAATTATTTTGTTTTTTTATTGAATGAGTTGTTCTTATAAAGTCTAATAAGTTTTTATTGAGCCTAAGACTATCATTTTTCACACAGGGAAAGTAGTGTCGGATAATACTCAACTATTATTTAGGTACTAATTTCTCGATTCTTTTTTCCATTTCAGCGGCAATAACCCTAGCATCCTCACCTTGTTTTTTTAGTTCCGTTATAATATTTTGATAGCTTTCGGCATCTCTGTTTTGGCTTAATTTAAAAACTGTTTCGATGTCTGTCACCTCAATTTCAAAGGCAGTAATCAACTTCATAGCCTGTTGTTTATACGCCGTAGGTAGATTGTCAAAAGTTGTTGGCGACTGCTCTTTTTGCTCTTCGAAATGCAAACTAGTCATTCTAAGAACGTCTTCTAAAGCCTCATCACCTAAAAAGGTAATCACGCCTTTTACATGGACACTCATATAATTCCATGTTGAGGCGGAATGGGGGTTGCTGTACCATGAACCACTTACATAGCTGTGTTTTCCCGTAAACACAGCAAGTACATTTTCAGAATGTAAAAATGCCTTATGATGGTCTGTGTTTTTCATTAGATGTCCTCGAAGTACTTTTCGCCCCTTTAATTCTTCAATAAACATCGGCAGTTGTGTTGCCACAGGTCTGTTTTCGGAATCACAGCCCGTTAAAAAAGCAAACGGATATGAGCTAAGAAATTCATTCACAATTTCTTTGTCTTGTTCTTTATAATGTGGAAGATTATACATGCGTTTATATGGTGTTGAAGTTTAGGTGTTTTTTATGTTTAATGAGTAAGGGAATCAGCTTCATAGTCCAAGCCAATTTTTTCTCTAATGGTATCTAATATGACACTCAAATCTAGGGTTGTTTTTAAGGGCAGTTTTGAGCTTTCGATAGCGTGATTTAAAAGGCACGTATTTACTTCTTCTATTTCATGTACATAGCCATTTCCTTTGTACTTAATGTCCAATATCGTTTCTACTCCGTTAAGTGAACATGTAAGTTTTTCTGTATGATGAAAACGCCGGTGAAGCTGTATCGAACCGTTTGTTCCACAAATGTGAGCTTCTGTAGGGGTCTCTGTTTCAATAGTTGATTCTAGAGTTGCTTTTGCACCATTTTCATAGATAAATAGGAGCGCACAATAACTATCGACGCCTGTTTCCGTCAGACGAGCCATCGCTTTTATATCTAATGGAATTCCAAGTATCAGAAGACTTAAGTATATCGGATAAATACCAATATCTAGTAAGGAGCCGCCACCTAATTTTTTATTGTAAACTCTATTTTCTGGGTTTGAATCCCCTTTAAAACCAAAATCGGCGCGCATAGATACTACCTCTCCAAGGGTATTTTTTTCTAGGAGTTCAATTACTTTTTCAGTCGCGGGTATAAACCGTGTCCAAAGGCCTTCCATTAAAAATAAGTTCCGAGACTTTGCTTCCTCTATCATCCGCCTCACTTCTTCAGCATTCATCCCCATTGGCTTTTCACATAAAACAGCTTTGTTTTTTTTCAAACACATCATGGTGTTTTTGAAATGAAAGACATGAGGTGTCGCCACATATATAATATCTATTTCAGGATCATCGGCTAATTCTTCATAAGAACCATAGTGCTTTATAGCATTGTATTTTGCGCTGAATTTTTTTGCATTATTTAAATCTCGAGAAGCAACGCCATATAATTGTGCAGTTTCAGAACGCTGTAAATCTGAGGCAAACTTAGTTGCGATGTTTCCTAAACCTATAATTCCCCAGTTTACTTTTTTATTCATTTTTTCAAACGATGTTTACACTGTAACTTGTTAGCTTTTTGTTCTCCAAGGTGGGTTTAATCTATTCTCACCAGCAAAATACAAAATTAATTGATTACCATCAATATCTTTCAATCGTGCTTCTCTCCACAACCAGTTTTGGTCGGTTGGGAGCTGATCAAATAGAATGCCTTTTTTTACAAGTTTCACAACAAATTCATCAAGTGCTTTACATTCAAAATAGATTGAAACTCCATCCCCAATTGGTAATACTTCCGTTTGATGAATAGAAAACGTTGACACTCCATCGGGACACTCAAACCGTGCATAATGCGGGAGAGCTCCGACTATTAATTTCAATCCTAGTTTTTCATAAAACGGAACTGATTTTGTCAAATCTAAGGAGGGAATTGTTATTTGGTTGAGGTTCATGATTAAATGTCAATTTAAGGAAAATGTATGTTGAAAGAATTTACTCTAATGATGGCCGTTGATGACTTTATTTTTCAGCTAATATTTTTATCTGTTCAAGCATTGTTTTTAGACCTTCTTCGGAGTGGCATTGACTTTCTTTGTTAGCAAACCCTTTTTGAGCCCAAGTGAATGTCACGCTGTTTTCTGTGAGATTATCTATTTTGTAAGTCACTAAAGAATAGTTTTCGGGTCGATCCTCTAACCCGGAAAACCCACTCCAGTAATGATAAGATAAAAGCGTATTTTCAATAGTTTCAAGGACAGTTCCTTTGTCGATATACTGCTGCCCATTATAGTTTCCTTGGAATAGGATGGGGCTGCCAACCTTCCAGTCAGTCGTCGTTTCTGTACCAAATAAATAAATTTTTATTTTCTCAGGATCTGTCAAAATTTCCCAAACTTTTTCGGCTTTAGAATTTATTTTGATGCTTTGTATAACGATTAAGTCTTTGTTCATTTTTTTTAATTTAAATGCTGTTTTTATGGGGTTAAATAATTCATCCAAAACAAAATACTCAAATACCCCCACAATCCACTAAATAGGATATGAATTATAGTTTCAAATCGTTTTCCTTTCCACAATGCTTTTGAATAGCCAAAAAACTGAATAAAAAGGCGAATTGACCAGAACATGCCAAGTCCTAGAGAAAGGGTCTTTCCGAGTGTAGTTTCTATGAGGTCAATAGTCGAAGTCAGACAGAGTAGGCCCATTAGAAAAACAATTAATGCAATGAAAAATGTATGAATGATCATCACTTGTCTGTTTACCAAACTCAATGATTTTAGGTCGTCTTTCCAATTGAAATATTTTGGAAAAATGACATGAGCTAATGCTAAAATGATTAGTAAAATCCCACTTATTTTAAAATGAATATACATGTTTAAGGCTTAGATATGAAAATTGACATAACAGACGTAAATTTTGTTTCATAAAAGGATGAAAATCCTGAATCTTTAAATGCTTTTTCCCAAGCATTTCGAGAGAAAAAGTGAGTAAACCCAATTGAGAATGCCAAAAAATTAGGGGCGTCCCGGAGGTGTTCTACAGTGATCACTTTCCCGTTTGGCTTACAGATTCGATGACATTCTTTTAAAAATAACACTTTTTCTTTATGAGATCTAATTTCGTGCGCAGATGAAAGCAAGAAAACAAGATCAACCGACTTGTCATCCATAGGAATCTGATCAGCCTTTATATGTTGAGTATTTGGGTAGACTGAACTAATTTTTCTCGCTCTGACGATTGCTGGTTCAGTGTGTAGTTTTGCATTGTAAAAGTCATAAACTTTTAAATCTGCATTTGGGAACTTACTCTTTAGTATATAACTCGTTTCGTCAAAACCTGCATTAATATTCACAATTTGTTCTGGTTTTGTTTCTGTAAGCCCGATTTTATTTAACCAATCAAAATCATAATAACCAGAAAAATCATAGACGTAGGCCGAAACGATTAAGGGCATTATAAGTCCATAGATAATGGCAGCAGTTATAACCCAAAAATTTAAAGATGACAACCCAAAAAGGTTTGAGTAAATAGCTGTCAGCCCCCAAACAATAAAGCCGCTGATATAAAAATGCCTGTTAAAGCTTAAAATATTTATCACGCCCTGAAATTTTTTCCTTTTTATGTCCATTGCTCACTTTTTCCTTTTTTCCAATAATATGGAATGTTACTTACTTCAAAAGCATTTGCTAGATGTATGTTTTTGAATCCTTTATTTTTTACAAACCCCACTTTTGCGTTAATAACGTGTATTGGTTTCGGTTTCCAGTGTTGTCGAACTCCTTCAATAATTAACACCTCTTTTTTCTTTTCATTATATGTGAAAGTAAATGGTAATGGACCTGCAAACCGTCTTGCTTCTTTCCAGTTATTAAACGGGGAAGTTTCTGGTAATTTTATATCCAATATGTCTGACTGTATTGAAATATTTAAATCTGATTTTTTAGAACTAATATTTAAGGTTTCATCGTCTTTTAAATAACTGATATCTGTAGTGGTATAATTGTAATGGGTAAAGATATTGCCGAAATAAGACATTTTTCTTTTGTTGGTTTCTGACTTTAAAATATAGAGTCCTCGCAGTCGTTTTCCTCTTTTGTTTGTGTATTGCACAAATACTCGATATCCAATTAAAATGAAATCATTGCCTAGAAATCGCGAAAATCCTTTAGGTCGTAAGTTTTTTGTTTTAACTAAAGCTAAAGCTATAAATGCCCATTTATTATCGAAAACATCGAGTTCTAAACACTCAGGGATTAAGCCTTGTAATTCTTCTTTGGCAATAGCATAAGAAAGTACAATCGAGTTTTCGAACTGTGTTTCTACGGCAAAAGGATGGTTTTTTAAAAAACTCATTAGGTTATTTAAAGCGTTAATTTTTTAGGTACTACAAATGCGTTGTAGTAAACAAGTCCGATGAAAACCAAAGCGAAACTGGAGTTGAATCGCCCCCAAACTAAGAGGTCAGGAACAATTATAAACTCTAAAATATTCATGACTGCGACAATACTCATTTGAGCAATAGCATTTAATTTTGGTTTGAAGCCCGTCAAAATCCAAATACCCATAATAAGTTCTGAAACTCCAATGAGCACTGTGAATGGTCTTGCATAATCGATTCCTAAAATTCTTTCAACTATTTCTTCGTGACGAGGAACAACATTCAGAATTTTGCAGATAAGACCATTAATGCCCCAAACGGCAGCAATTATATAGGTTAGTGTTTTAGGGTGGTTTTTGTATTTCAATTTTGAGTGTTGAGTTATTTTTAGTTTAGTTGTACATGTATATGGTCATCATGTCTAACGGCTCTGCAGCCATGATATCGAATTCTGTGATCTTTCAAATTCATTCTGGATTTTAAATGTGGTTCAATATATAATTTCCCTAATTTCGAGTCTTTTAAAAGACTAGTGATAAGCGTTTTTGTTCCTTTTTTTGAAAAGACTAAATCCTTATTTATGTTCCCAAAAGTCAAGTATTTTGGAAAGTCATACTGTAAATAGCCATCTTTTATGCAACTCTCAATCTGATTAAATTCATCTGATTTGGGTGATTCATAGTTCCCATAACCACTCACAGATTTTTGTTTGTTCGATAGACTCCCATTGTTTGTTTCGTAGATCAAACTTAAATCGATTTTCTTACCGTCATTATGACTCAAATGTGGAAGAAGAGGAAATTTATTTATAAAAGGAAAATTAGCATCTAGGTAATTAATTTCAATGTTTTTTCCTTCTAATTCTTTTTCTGTATGATTTAGCAATTCATTTAATTCTGGGTGAACATAATTTCTATTTAACAAAACGGTCATATAATTTGTAGGTCGAATTTTTTCTGAATGATTTATTTTTTCACGTCCAAAAACGGGTGCAATTAACGGAACAATTAGAACCGTTGAAAAGAGGTAAAGCCCCATGAAAATAAACAACGTTTTAAATTTGATTTTCTGAGTCCATCGATTTGTAATTACTAAGCTCAACACATAAATAAGGCCACCGATTTGAGTGATTATAGTCTAATTTTAAAGTGAAGTTATGCTATAATATGAATCCGTAGTTTAATTTTTTTTTTGAACCTACAACTATTGCCTTAGTTCTGTAAGCTCATTTTCCAACTCAGTGACTGCAGTTTGTTGGGTTGTAGTCAGAGTTTCTAACAACAAATTAGTGCTTTCGTAAGGGTCTGATAAAAGGTTGTACAGTTCTTGATTACCATTAGCATCTACAAATAGTTTATAGCTTCCATTACTTATCGCCCAACGGTGATTGCTGCCATTATTTAATTCTGAGTATTGAAAATCACGAATTTTCAAGGATTCTTTAAAGAGTGGTTGAAAACTTTTGCTATCATGTATCATTGAAGTTCCACTTCCAGCTATTTGAGCAATCGTGGCAAACAAATCGGTGCTATTTATTAAGTTATCATCTTCCTGTCCACTTCTTGTCACGCCTTGTCCAGAAACAAACAAGGGAGTGTTAATGCCGCCTTGATATATAGACCCTTTTACAGTTGAATTGCTATATGGCGCTTGAGCGACTTGATTTGGAGTGCCATTGTCACCCATAAAAATGATGATTGTGTTAGCTCTTTCGTCCTCTGAAATGCTTTCTAAAAGCCGTCCAATTTGAAAATCCATAGCCTCAATTGCAGCCAAATAATAGGGTAGTGCGTCCATGCCTGAGGTATACTCAGGTAAATTCCCTTGTGAATGCATGTTCGATGGGGGCGCATGAAAGGGGGTATGTGGAGCGTTATATGCCAACCATAAAAACCAAGGTTTGTCCTGAGATTCAATTCTTTCAATTGCTAAATCAGTAAATTTTTCGCTAATATATTGTGTTTGAGTTGTAATTTCGCCATCTTCTGCAAGCTGCCATAGGTCATAGCTTTGCACACCGCCACCATATAAACCCGCATAATAATCTATCCCCAATGTTTCAGGGTTGCTGATGTTATTTCCGCTTCCCGATAAATGCCATTTTCCAACAAGAGAGGTGTTATAAGCATTATTAGTTTGTTGATTGATATAGCTTTGTAGAATTGTTTCTGAAGCGCTGAGTCTATCACCTGCCCAATTTACATTTGTACGGAAACCATATTTCCCAGTAATAATAGAAGCTCTTGTAGGCGAGCAAGTTGGATAAACCCAAAAATTGTTAAATGTGATACCCGTATTTTTGAGGCTGTTAATATGAGGTGTATTTGGCTTTATAACGCCTTCAGAAAACCCAGATGTGGCATCTTTACTCATATCGTCAGCAATAATTAATAAGATATTTGGCTTAGATGTGTTTGCGCTTGGTTCAATGGGCGTTTCGTTGTCGGAACTATTGCAGGCAGTTAGAAAAACGCTGCATAGAAATCCAAGTACAAAATTTATTTTTCTCATTTTATAAAGATAGTATATTGCGGATTCAAAAGTCTTATTGTTCTGTTGTGATTTTTTTGTTATTAACTTTAAAGGGTATTAATTCTGAACCAGACATTAAATTTGAAATGACTTTGGTTTTCGGAAACTGCTCCAGTATTATTTTTAGAAATACCGTAATAGGTATGGCGAGAATCAATCCCGGAATACCCCAAATGAATCCCCAGAACATAAGCATTATTAAAATGGTAATTACATTGATTGAAAAAGATTTCCCCATAAAAATAGGCTCTAAAATGGCACCCATAACGACTTGTACAAGAGATATTGTAAGGATGAAAAACAATAAAACACCAGTAATATCTAATTCTACAATTGCAAATAAGGATAATAGTAAAACAGAAATTACAGAGCCAATCATCTGAACATAATTAATTACAAAGGCAAATAATCCCCAGAAAATAGGAAAACTGACGTCAAAGAAATAGCATGCAAGCGTAAAGCCAAGTCCAGTGAAAAAACTAACAACAAACTTTACTTTAATGAAAGTGATTAAGTCTTTTTCAATGCGCATAAAAACTTTAATAGATGAAAATTGTTGATGGATCACAACCTTGTTTAATATCTTTTGAAAATTCAAAGACTCGGATAGCAATAAAATTGCAAAGAAAAAGGTCATTAGTGTCATGGTAAGCGTGTTGCCAACCAAATCAATTGTTGAACCAAAGGTTTTTGTTAGGTCTATATCCTCTAAGTAATGAAGAATAATGCTTTTGTCGTCTACGCGTTCAATGCCAAAATAGCTTTCTATAGAGTATATTAAATTTTCTAATTTCAGTTCTACATTTTCCACCAAATTAGTTTCGGAGGCTAAAATCTGTTTACTAGACAGATGAATGATTTCGCCTGATAGTTTAATAAACATTCCAATAATAATGATAACGATTAAGATACTAATTGTTTTAGGGGTATTTTTCTTTCTTAACCATCGCACTAAAGGCCAAAACAACAATGCTATAAACATAGAGAACACAAGTGGTATAAAAATAAAGGACAATAGATTAAGCACATAAAAAATCACAGGTAATGCAATTATTATTAACAATATATTGGTTGTTTTTCTTTCGTTCATTTTGTGTGTGCTTGTATGTTTAATAGTGGCTGAATCATTTTGTAGCTTGGCGCTTCTATCAGTTAGTATTATAGATAAATTTTTTTTTATTTCAGACGTTTTTTGATATCCATTCTTTGATTTAAAATTCTAACAATTTCTACAATTCCATTCTCAAGTTTTCTATAAAAAATTAAATGATATTTTACTTTAGTCAACCGATAATTTTTTCGAGAGTGTTCAACAGGTTTTCCAATTAAATAATTATCTGCAATAAATTCAATTTCCCTTATTATTAGGTCGTAATAATGATCAGCTTGATTTTTAGACCATTTATTAAAAGTGTAAACCCAAATTTCATTTAAATCATTAATCGCTTGTTTACTTATTTGGTATTGATTTTTACTCATAAATGTTGGCGATGTAAATCAATCAAATTTTGTTTTGGGTCGAAATCTTCAATAAATCCACTTTGCTCTCCCTTTTCAAGAGCCCTAATTAATTCTTTTTCTTTTTTTTCTTCATTTTCTAGAATCCGTAGTGCCGCTCGAATTACTTCACTTACAGAGTTATATTTACCAGACTTAACTTCTGCGTTAATAAACTCTTCAAAATGATTTCCCAGTGATATTGATGTGTTTTTCCCCATTTGAGCTGTAATTTATTCAAATATACCAAATCTTGGTAGTGTAGCCAAATTGGTTACAAAGATTTGCTCTACCTTATTTTGATTACAGCCTGGTTCCCTAACTTTTAGATGAAATATAAGCGTCAACAAAATCCTCCAAAACATTTAACGGGATGGCGCCATGCGAAATAACGACTTCATGGAATTCTCTAAGATCAAAGGCATCTCCCATCGCGTCCTTTGCTTTTTTACGCAATTCTAAAATTTTCATCATACCAATTTTATATGCGGTTGCTTGACCAGGCATTACAATATGTCTTTCGACCATTTTAATGGCGTCTAATTCAGCATTTGGTGTGTTGTCGGTATAATATTTTATACCTTCTTCGCGTGTCCATTTCTTGCTGTGTATCCCAGTATCTACCACCAGTCTACATGCCCGCCATAACTCCATCGCTAAGCGCCCAAAATCTGAATAAGGATCAGCATAAAAGCCCATTTCTTTTGGTATAAATTCAGAGTATAACCCCCAACCCTCGGTATAGGCCGTATAGCCTCCAAATTTTCTAAACATTGGAACGTCTTCTAATTCTTGTTGAATTGCCAATTGCATATGATGCCCTGGAATGCCTTCGTGATAGGCCAACGCTTCCATTTGATAACTAGGCATAGATTCCATGTCATACAAATTTGCATAATAGATTCCAGGTCTTGAGCCATCTGCCGCAGGTCTATTGTAAAAGGCTTTTCCTGCGGATTTTTCCCTAAACGACTCTACTGCTTTTACTTTGATATCTGCTTTGGGTTTGCTTATAAATAGTTCGTCTAAGCGCGTTTTCATACTGTCGATCAAATGCACAGCTTCTTTTAAATAGGCGTCTTTTCCTTGTTTATCTGCTGTATAATAGAATTGTTTATCTGTTTTCATAAACTGAAAAAAGTCCTGCAAGCTGCCATCAAAACCAACATCCACACGTATAGCATCCATTTCATTATGAATTCTAGCCACTTCTTTCAATCCTATCTCATGGATTTCATTGGCTGTTAAATCAGTGGTCGTCGTTCGTTTTAGGGCATTGTTAAAAAAGGCTTCTCCATCCGGAAATTTCCACGCACCATGATCGGAGTTGGCTCTTTCTTTTTGTGCTTTCATAAAAGAAATTAACTTATTATAGGCAGGCTTCACTGACGTTAGAAGCGCATGTCTTGCCAACGTTTCTAAATTCGATTTAGCTTCCATGTCGATGTCCAATTTGTTTATCTTTTCTAAGAAATCGTTTAGTAACGTGCTTGGGTTTTTTGTAGAATCAAAAGGTTGACCAGCTAATATGTTTTTTGAATCCTCGATCACTTTGTCAAACACAAATTTTGGAGGCATGACCCCAATTGTTTCGCGTTCTTTTAAGTTTTCCACCAATTGCGAAAAAAATGTATTAAAACTATTTAGCCTTGCCACATAGTCTTCTGCATCTTTAACATCATCAATGCGGTGCATGTTTATCATAAACGCAGGTTTTCCAGACTGTGCTCCAAACATTTGATTTACAGGGTAATCATGCAGCCGATATTTGTAATCCTCAATGCTATTTTCTATAGTTTGTTTAAATAATTTATAGCTTAATAACGCCTCCTTTGAAAGCGCTTTTGTATTCACAGAATCAGTTAACCACAGAAGTTCTTTTTTATTGGTTTCTAGATTTTTTTCTAAGAAAGCCAACGAATTATCATTCAGTTTTCCATAATCTTTTTTAATTCCAAGGCGTGTTTGAAATTCGGGATACATATCGACACTCTCGTCAAAACTTTTCTGAAAAAAAGCATTAACTTTTTTTGATTCTGCTTCAACTTCAATTTCTGTATACCCATTTTTGTTTTTTTCTGCGCATGACAGGTATAAAGTAATGGCACAAAAAATAAGAAGCGATTTTAAGATTAACTTTTTCATAAGGCATTTATTTTAGGGTTAGACTGTTTTTTAGCACATACAGCTACTGCTGAATTTATTAGGTTGATGATTTAATAAAAATAGTTACATCGTTTTTGATCAATGTAGTTGTTTTTTTGTTTCAGATTTCTGGTTATGAACTTTTTTAGTTCTCATATGATTTTTGAACGACTCGTTTTTTAGTCAATGATTCTATCAAATGTTTTATAAATAAAATCAGTTGATATAGCGTCTTCTCTAATTTCAAATGTTAAGTTTTTAAATTCTGCTCCACGATATGAAACTCCTTTTTTTGCTCTGAGCACTTCTAGTTTTCCCCAATGGTTCATAGTTAAGTGGAGTACTGCACAAAGTCCGTCGCTTTGAATATAAAAGTATAAAGATTCTTTTCCGTCAAGCAACTCGTGTTTTTGAAGCCAATACGTCAGTTTTGATTTGTCAATACTTTTCAGTTGTTTAGCGAGTTCATTTTTATACGCCTTTGATTTAGGCGTATTTTCTTTAAAGATTGAATTTTCAGTTGTACAGTTAGATCGATCACAAGAGATATTTCCAAGTGTTGAGAAAATAAAAACGGTAGTGATTACTAACTGTTTCATATAGTTGCCTTAGGTTGTCCTTTAGGGGTTTACAAGTAACAAGTTAGGGGACGCGCTAAATATAGCAAATATAATATGAATAGAGAACCTAATCTTCTACGCCATTTATTCTGAGAGACTAAGTTGCCATGAAATTCCGTAGGTGTCTTCACACCACCCAAATTTTTTACTAAAGCCATAATCCCCTGTATCATAGCTGTCCAGAGGGATCATGATTTTACCACCAATTCCTCAAGTTCCGTTCTCATAAAGTCAGATTCACTGATTTTTAAATCAAATAGTTCCAATATCATTCATTCCTTTTTTATAGCCGTTAAAAATTGCTTTTGGATGTATGCATCTCTAAAGGATTAAATCTAAAAGACAAAATGAAACCCCTACACATCCAAGTAAGCATAGGCCAACTTTATAGTGCCATAATCTACTTTTTTGCCCAACTCATTGAAGATATACGCCGACTTTAGTCTGCCGTCTCCGCTGTACTTATCTTCATCTCCAGTATCGTGTTTTTTGTATGCCTTGGATATACGCTTCATGAGTACATCTTCTGGGCGGTATGCAGCAATATTTACACCCGGCCACTTCTCAGATATTTTTAGAATATGACCTTGAATAGTGCTGTGTGCCATGCCACGCTCATCGGCTATTTCTTTTAGGGTTTTGCCAGCGGCTATCATCTCTTTGGTTACTTCAAAGGTGTTTTGTTTCTTTTCTTTGGCTTTCTTTTTAGTACGGTATTTCTTGAGTTCTTTCTCGTTTGTAGTGCCACCACTAGCCAGTATGTGATTTTCCCATTCAGGCTTAAGGTCTTCATCCAGAAGTTGATCAATATCTCCACTTAATTCCTGAAAGCGTTGGTCTGCCTTATAGGCCAGTGGATCTACTTCTGTGGCCATTTTATTGATGCCCAATAAGCGAAGCCCCTCAAGCTCTTTTAGTCGCGATAGAGCTACGTATCCTTGCCCTGGCTCAAATGCTTTGGTCAGATCTATTTCGGCGGCTTCAAGGGTCATGCCTTGACTCTTGTGTACCGTTATGGCCCAAGCAAGTCGCAGCGGTATTTGCTCAAAACTTACGAGCGGAGTGCCTTTTTCGTTATTAATAGACCATACCTTTGGCGTTGCCAAAACCTTGCGCTTATCCATGAGTTGTGCCAGAGGGAAAGGGCCTTCTTCTTCCGGATCTTTTTTAAAACCGACTACAATACCTAGCGTACCATTCATGATACCACGCTCGTGATCATTTTTAAGGAACATGACTTTGGCTCCTTTTTTTATCACCAGTTTCTCTTGAACTATGAGTGATTTGGTGAAACCCGTAAGCATCTTTTCGTTGCCTTTCTTTTTGGCAAAAAAGACTTTTTCTTCAGCTTCAAGTGCTTTTAGCGCTTGCTCATTCATACTATCTACGTCAGCATTGTGTGAGTAGAGTTTTGTAGGCTCTATGGAGTGCTTATTGTAACGTGTTTTTTGTAGTCTTTGTACAGCACTTTCGTCTACTTCGTTGCTACGTATTTGATTGAGTATAGTGTTTAGTTCGTTCTTGGTTTGTCGAAATTGTTCGGTAAGGTAGCACACCTTGGGAGCGGCTTCTACCCATGCCTTACTCATAAAAGCAAACTTGTCTCTACTTGGTTCATACTCCCTACTCACTGGAGGAAGCTGAAAAAAGTCTCCAGCAAATACGACCTGCATGCCACCAAAAGGCTCCGAAGAGTTGCGTATATACTTGAGCACTTGGTTTATCATGTCGAGCTGGTTGCGATGCAGCATGCTTATTTCATCTATGATGAGTATGTGTGTGCCGCGAATGTTTTTGGTCAGGTACTGCTTGGTAGCGAGCGACTTTAGGTTTTCATGTGTTAGTTGGTTTTTTATACCAATACCACTCCACGAGTGTATGGTGGTGCCATTCATATGTGTGGCAGCGATTCCTGTACTGGCAGTTACAGCTACAGGAACTTTGTGGTTTTTTAAATAGGTGATGAACTGGTTTAGTGTATAGGTTTTACCTGCACCTGCACTACCCGTAAGGAATACGTTTTCACCTGCTTTGAGTATGGTTAATGCTTTTTCTTGAAACACGGTTTTTTTAATAGTTAATAGTTTGTCATAATCAATTTTGTAAATATAGTTAAAACGGCTTGTTCAGTCAAGATTCCCCACTGCTCAAAGCCTCCCCGCTTTAAATCGCCTATTTTACAGTTTTCAATTCGTCATTTTTTATATTCGCTACGTCTGGAGGCTTTGTGGAGTTGGAACTTTCTATTTCCAATGAATTAAGCTGTATAATAGCTTCCACCCAGACACGGCTCCGCCCTTAGAGTCCCATTTATTTTAAAAAAAATAAAAGGCTCTTTTAACATAAAACTTAAACCTACTTAAAAATATAATTGGTTGTGAAGAAAAACATTTGGGGTCTTAATTCATTTTAAATATAACATAAAAAAGGCAATGCGTTTAAATTGACACACTAATTTTTAAATTATCCTTTCAACACTGCACGTGAAATCACCATTTTCTGAATTTCGGAAGTCCCTTCATAAATCTGTGTAATCTTAGCATCCCGCATCAAACGCTCGACGTGGTAGTCTTTTACAAAGCCGTTTCCCCCATGAATCTGTACTGCTTCTACGGTGTGCTCCATGGCTATTCTCGAAGCAAATAGTTTGGCCATTGCGCTAGACGTATCATACGAAACCCCTTGGTCTTTGTCCCATGCAGCTTTCATTACCATATGCCGGGCGGCTTCAATATCAGTCGCCATATCAGCTAATTTAAATGCAATTGCTTGGTGGTTGCAAATTTCCGTACCAAAAGCCTTGCGCTGTTTGGAATAGGCCAACGCCAATTCATAAGCACCAGAAGCAATACCTAAGGCTTGTGCTGCAATACCAATACGTCCACCTGACAGTGTTTTCATGGCAAATTTAAAGCCAAATCCATCTGCGCCAATGCGGTTTTCTTTAGGCACTTTCACGTCGTTAAACTGGAGTGTGTGGGTATCGCTCCCGCGAATGCCGAGTTTGTCTTCTTTAGGACCAATTTCAAAACCGGCCATGCCTTTTTCTATAATAAAGGCATTGATGCCTTTAGACCCTTTACTACGATCGGTTTGCGCAATGACAATATACACGTCGGCACGTCCGCCGTTGGTAATCCAGTTTTTGGTTCCATTAATGATATAATGATCCCCTTTGTCGAGAGCCGTAGTCTGTTGAGATGTTGCATCGCTGCCAGCCTCGGGTTCGCTCAAACAAAAGGCGCCCACATGTTCGCCACTAGCTAATTTAGGTAAATACATTTCTTTCTGAGCGTCCGAACCAAAGGCTTGAAGCCCGTAACAGACCAACGAATTATTAACCGATACTATTACAGATGCAGAAGCATCTATTTTAGAAAGTTCTTCCATAATCAGCACATACGAAATAGTGTCCATGCCGCTGCCGCCATAGCTAGGATCTACCATAATACCCATAAAACCGAGTGCTCCCATTTTTTTTACTAAATTGTCGGGAAATTCTTGGAGAGTATCTCGTTTGATGACGCCGGGTGCTAATTCGGTGTTTGCAAAATCTCGCGCCGCATTGCGAACCATACGATGTTCTTCAGATAAAGAAAAATTCATAAAAAATATTTTGTTTTCCAAATATATAAAAAATTTACTATGCGTGCATAGTAAATAACCTTTAAAAATTATCATGGTCAATTCAAATTTTAAAAATAAATCACATTACACTGTTTTAGGAGTGATGTCCGGCACCTCGCTAGATGGGATCGATTTGTGCCTTTCACGATTTGAGATAGGACAAACGTGGCAGTTTCAAATTAAGGCTACTAAAACGGTGCCTTACTCTAAAGACTGGCAACAACGGTTACGGACAGCCTTGGCGCTATCTCCTCAAGATTTAGAAGTTTTAAATGCAAACTACACACGATTTTTAGCCGAGGTGATTCAAGCGTTTATGGAGGCTCAAGGTCATACAGCAATCGATGCCGTATGTAGTCATGGACACACGGTTTTTCATCAACCGAGTATAAAAAAAACGCTTCAAATCGGCAATTTACCCGTCTTAGCAACCTATCTAAATCAAACCGTAGTTTGTGATTTCCGGTCCCAAGATGTGGCTTTAGGTGGGCAAGGCGCGCCTTTAGTGCCAATTGGCGATGCGCTTTTGTTTTCTGAGTATGATTACTGTCTTAATTTGGGCGGCTTCGCTAACATCTCTTTCGAACATAAATCTCAACGCATTGCTTTTGATATTTGCCCTGTCAATTGTGTATTAAATCACTATGTGCAACCTTTAGGGGTTTCTTATGATAATGAAGGTCAAATCGCTTCAAAAGGGACTGTTTTT
>Ga0209119_1000923_pt1 | contig 29750 bp, 20 predicted proteins | sample COG_03_FD_184747 | JGI IMG/M metagenome (GOLD analysis project Ga0209119, IMG submission 184747) | Pelagic Microbial community sample from North Sea - COGITO 998_met_03 (SPAdes) (version 2) | ecosystem: Environmental > Aquatic > Marine > Neritic zone/Coastal water | place: Helgoland, sampling...
AATATTGCTAAAGGCAAAATGTCTGCAGCATATTGGGCGAATAAAGTAAAATGGTAATAGCTGTATTTAAAGATAGAACATAAATCAAAAGGCAAGTAATAATGGCAATAGAAATAAGTAGAAAAGACGTAGTAAGTAGCGAAATAGTGGAGCTTGACTCCACTGATCGCTTCTTGAAGATACCTGTAGATCCTTATTTGGACATGTTAAACATTGAGCCGTTAGAGTCTCAAATAGCCATGATCAATGCAGTTAATAACCCCAAGTATCGCTTCATAGTAGCAGCATTATCACGTAGACAGGGCAAGACGTATATAGCCAATATTATCGGCCAATTAGTTACTCTTATTCCTGGCTGTAATGTGTTGATAATGTCACCGAACTACTCACTGTCTCAGATTTCTTTCGACCTACAACGGGGTCTCATAAAACACTTTGACTTAGAAGTAACAAAAGATAACGCAAAAGATAAAGTTATCACACTATCTAATGGATCAAACGTTCGTATGGGTTCCGTAAATCAGGTAGACTCTTGTGTAGGCCGAAGCTACGATCTTATCATATTTGATGAAGCAGCACTATCAGACGGTAGAGATGCTTTCAACGTAGCACTACGTCCCACACTAGATAAGCCTAACTCTAAAGCTATATTTGTATCAACCCCTCGTGGCCGCAACAATTGGTTCTCAGAATTCTTTTATAGAGGATACAGCGACGAGTTTCCTGAATGGTGTTCAATACGTGCAACTTATAAAGACAACCCTAGAATGACCGAATCAGATATAACAGAAGCTAGAAAGTCTATGAGTGAGGCAGAGTTTAAGCAAGAGTACGAGGCGGATTTTAATACTTACGAAGGACAGATTTGGAACTTTAATTTCGAGACGCAAGTCCAGGACTACAGCAGGTTTGAGCCAAAAGGTATGGACATATTCGCAGGACTTGATGTAGGTTATCGAGACCCTACTGCATTTTGTGTAATTGCGTATGATTGGGACAATGAAGTATTCCATGTATTAGATGAATACTATGACTCAGAACGTACTACAGAGCAACATGCCATAGAAATACAGGGACTAATAGATAAGTGGGACATAGACTATATTTATATAGATTCCGCTGCCGCGCAGACCCGTTTTGACTTTGCACAGAACTATGATATTAGTACTATAAACGCCAAGAAGTCGGTGCTGGATGGTATAGCCCATGTAGCTGCCATCGTAGACAATGATAATATGTTTGTGCACCAAGAATGCAAAGAGACCTTAGGGTGTCTAGATGCTTACCAGTGGGATACTAATCCCAACCTTGTTAGAGAAAAGCCAAAACATAATATGGCCTCGCACATGGCAGATGCTTTGAGGTACGCACTATACTCATTTCAAACCGGTGGTGGCACATTCTAGTGCAGCTAGGAAAAATAGTGTTTGACAATAGACGTTAAACTGGTTATAATTTTGGATAAGAAAATGGAACTGAAAAGAGATTTAGTAAAATACATTCGAGATAAGGCGAAGTCGAAATACAAAAAAGGATGTGAGTGCGAGATTTGTGGTGATACCGTAAAGCTTGACTTCCACCATTATAACAGCCTAACTCGACTACTTGACAAATGGGTCAAGGAAAATAATGTAGAGCGTTATCTTGTAATGGAGTGGCGCGAAGAATTTATTGATGAACATGATGCAGAGTTGTATGAGTATACCGCCACGTTATGTCACAAACACCACTTACAACTACACTCTATCTATGGTAAAGACCCACTACTAAGTACTGCTACAAAGCAGGAACGTTGGGTAAGAATACAACGAGAAAAGCATGGCTTGGTATGATAATATCTTAAATAGGAAAGTGCCTGAAGATGATAACGTAATCTTTAAGCTTAATCCTGTACAAGAGTATTTACAACAAACACTCTCCTCTAGAGAGGCCACCCATAGCTATGAGAGATACTACGAGGAATTAGAAATAGTTAATCGTGGTGTTAACATGATTATAGACGATGTTGCAGAAATCCCTGTGAGAGTAGGGGCTCCCACAAAGACTCTTAGTATTGTAAAAAACATAAAACGATCTAAGGTAGATTCTTTGCTCAACCACCAGCCTAACCTCTATCAAGATATTAATACGTTTAAACGTAATTGCATAACCGACTATCTTCTAGACGGGAATATTTTTATATATTTTGATGGTGCGTTCATCTATCATGTTCCAGCCTCAAAAGTTACGATCCATGGGGATCCTAAGACTTATATAGAGAAATACACTTATAATGATGTAGATTACTCCCCTAATGAAATGGTACATATCAAAGAGAATTCATTCCATGATATGTACAGAGGAGTTTCTAGACTAAAACCCGCTGTTAGAACTATGAAGATTATCAAGTCTATGCGTGACTTTCAAGATAACTTTTTTAACAATGGAGCAGTTCCTGGTTTAGTACTTAAGTCCCCTAATACTTTATCTGAGAAAATCAAAGAAAGAATGATTCAATCTTGGAGCGTAAGATATAAGCCTGACGCCGGAGGACGACGCCCCTTAATATTAGACGGTGGAATCGAAGTTGATGAGCTCACAAATGTAAATTTTAAAGACCTAGATTTTCAAAACGCAATACTTGAGAACGAGAAGATTATAGTAAAAGCTCTAGGAGTTCCTTACATTCTTTTGGACTCTGGGAATAACGCTAACATTCGTCCCAATATGCGAATGTACTACTTAGAGACTATACTACCAATACATAGAAAAATGAATTATGCTTTAGAAAGGTTTTTTGGGTTTGAGATAAAAGAAGATACTACCGAAATCCCTGCTTTACAGCCAGAAATGAGAGACCAATCCGCATATTATACTTCATTAGTAAATGGTGGAATAATCACAGCAGCAGAAGCCAGAGAGCGTCTTGGTTTTGAGGAAATAGAAAATACACAAGATATTCGCATACCTGCAAACATAGCAGGCTCTGCAGCAAACCCAGACGAAGGCGGAAGGCCCGAAGAGACAAAGGAAGATTAAAATGCCCGGAAAAAGAGTTGGAGCAAACGTAGAGAAATTAGCAATGTACTTTCTAGAGATAGGAAAAGTACCTACCTGGACTGAGTACCAAAATGATAAATATAATATCCCTATTAAAGTAACGTCATTCGGTCATGTATTTACTTCTTGGAAGCAGGCCGTAAACCTGGTACGTAAAACTAGACCCGACGTATGGGTTGAGCTACATACTACGCCTGAGCCTGAGCAAGTAGCTAAACCTGTAGCGCCTAAGCCTGCGCCTAAACTGTCTGTTAAAAAAGATCCCTTATCAAAATTAGGGTCAAGCAAAAAAGAGAAATAATATGGATAAAATCTTACATGTAGCCTCTACGTTCAAGTCTCTTGAGAATGATGATGGTAGCGTAATGATACGAGGTATGGCAAGTACTAATCACTCTGACCGAGCAGGAGATGTAATCTCTAAAGAGGCTTGGGAAAAAGGTGGTTTAGAAAATTTTAAAAATAACCCTGTAATTTTATTTAATCACGACTATGATAAACCAATTGGTCGTGCAACAGGCGTTAAAGTAACAGAAAATGGACTAGAGTTAGAAGCAAAGATTAGTAAATCTGCTCCTGCTGCAGTCTGTGAACTAGTAAAAGACGGTGTTCTTGGAGCCTTTTCCGTTGGTTTCAAAGTCAAGGATGCTGATTATATAAAAGAAACTGACGGATTAATGATTAAGGATGCTGAGTTGTTTGAAGTATCGGTTGTATCGGTACCATGCAATCAAGCAGCTACTTTTTCTCTCGCGAAATCGTTTGACTCTCAAGAAGAGTACAATGAGTTCAAGAAAACTTTCACCAATCGTGTAGATCTAACAGGTCAGTCTCTGACCAAAGAAGATGAAATATCATCCAACCTGGTTAGTGATGCACCTACAAGCTCCGAGAAATCGGAAAAACAGGAGATCAAAATGGATACTAATGAATCCGGAATCGACTTGGAAGCATTTGCTAAGAAAGTAGCTGAAGAAACTGCTGCTAAAATTGCAATGAAACAAGCCGAAACAAAAGCCGCTGACGAAGCGCAAGCAAAAATCGCAGCTGACGCTGCAGAAGCAAAAGCTGCTCAAGACGAGCAAGTTAAAACAGTAATCCGCACTGGTATCGAAACTGGCGCAGAAAGATTAAAAGCTGACATGGAAGCTGACTTTGCTAAGGCAAAAGACAGTGAAATGGCTGACGTTGTTAAGAAGTATGAAGCTGATGTTGCCGAGAAATCTGCAGAATTAGAAGCTATGCGTAACAGCAAAATGGAGTTTGCAGCAAAATCTGGTCAGTCTGATTTCTCTAAAGAATTCTTACATGCTAGCGTTTTAGGTGCAATCACTGGTAAAGGCATGGGAACTAACTTTGCTAAAGATCTTATGCAGAAAAATACTTTATTCGGTACTCCAACTCCAGTAGATACAGACGGTAATATCGATCTTTCTGTTACTCAAGCATTTGAAGAAGAAGTTTCTTTATCAACTAATGTTGCCGGTTTATTCCGTGAGATTCCAGTAAATTCACAAGCTACTATCATTCCTTTCGCTGCAGAAGCAGACGAAGCGGTATTTGGTGGTGCTGGCGGTCTTAGCACTAATACTAATCGTTTACAGAACGGTGGTACTGAAGGTCAATTCGACATTGGTAAGCGAATCATCAACACTGAGCGTGTTATTGCTGGTACTTTTATCGACAATGATACTGACGAAGAGTCTTTGATTAGCTTCTTGCCTATGATCACTTCAGCTTTAGCTGTTGCACATGGTCGCGCAATCGATAAAGCATTGCTTTATGGTACTGCTAACAACACAGCTGGTATGGCTGGTGGTAATGGTAGCGATAAAGGCGCTGGCCTTTTAGCCACTCCGCTAACAACATTAGCTCAGTTAGATGGCGCTCCTGCGTTCTCTGGTGCAGACTTGATTGCTGCACGTGCACAAATGGGTAAATTTGGTGTTAATCCAACTAAGATTGCATACATTGTATCTCTACCTGCTTACTATAAGTTACTAGAAGATGCGGATTTCCAAACTGTTGATCAGATTGGTAATGATCGTGCAACTATCCTTACGGGTCAAGTTGGTCAAGCATACGGTTCTCCAGTAATCGTAAGTGACGTTCTTGCACCGGCTTCTGCTGGTACTGCATGTGTTGCTGTAAATGTTGATGCATTCTTAGTCGGTCGATTAAGAGGCGTTAAGATTGAAACAGACTACGAAGTAGCTAACCAACGAAATGCAATTGTTGCAACTCAGGCTATTGGCTTCTCACGAATCCAATCAGCTCTTGCTGCAACAGCTGTAACGTTTACTGCAAACGTAGGCTAATAGTAGTATACTACTTAAACTTCGGGGTGGTTCGCCGCCCCCAAGTTTTTATTAATGGACTTATAATATGGCAAATTTAATAACACTAACCGAATATAAAGAGCTTGAAGGCATCACTAGCCCTCAACATGACGCTCGCACGGAAGTTATTATCTCGTCTGTGAGTCAATTAATAAAAACTTATTGTGGAAACAGTATTATAGATCATTATAGCGGTGCCAATAAGGTAGAGACCCTTTCTATAAACTACGGTACACACGCAATTCAGTTAACGGAAAGCCCAATTGTTACAATTGTAACTGTACAGGAGCGTACCGAAATTGGAGGCGCTTATACTACTTTATCTAATACTGATGATGTAGAGTTAGACGCTGCTACAGACACATTGTATAGAGTTTCTGGCGGTCATTATCAAAACTGGGAACAAGGCATTAACTCCGTTAAAGTTACTTACGCTGCAGGATATAACTCAACCCCTGCAGATTTGTTACTGGCAGTAGCAGATACAGTAACTTATTATCTTAAAGGTGAGCACAAAGAGCGCAAGACTATTAAAGGCGCTACTATACAGAATGCTCGCAGCGATATATCTTTTCCAGACCACATTAAAAGAGTACTAGACCTTTACAGGACGTACTAGTGAGTAGAGCTAGTCAGTTAAGTTTCTTAGAGAAGTTAGATAAAGAAATGTCTAGAAACTCTTCGGATTATAGAAAGAACTCTGCAGATTATAGAGCTCATTCCTTCACTGTGACTAGAAGAGGTCTAAGACGTGCAATAGCCTTAGTATTAGAAAATCAGTTTATAGATATTTCCAAAGGAGATGTACAAGACATACAAAAGCTACTCGATCCTGTAGTTAAGAAACTTATAAAACATATAGGAAAAGAAATACAGAGAATAAGCAAAAAAGATCCAAGCGTTAGACTACATAAGTACTCTGCAGCAACTATAGTTGCATCTTTTGACGCTAAAAATACCAGTAGATATGCAAAAATATACGGTGTGTATAAACAACAAATTAAAATAGTTGCAAGTGCTTTTAACAAATCAGTAACAATTGTGCTAGGTAAGAAATCCAACTTAGCCGCAGGTGAAGTATTTAATTTAGAACATGGACACTTGCAAGGTATAGTAGAGTCACAAGTACGAGACGCTATAGATAATGCCGTATTAGAAGATAGCGAAAGGTCTAAAAGTATGGTTATGTCTTTCTTCAAGAAAAGAGGCGTAGACCTAAAGGTAGTACGGGACACAAAAGCGGATACAATGAATGTCTTTATAGGTTCCGCAGTAGATAATATTAACGAAGGCGGTATCTCTAAAAATAGAAAAGCTAAGCTACAGAGAGAATTAAAGAAAGCTATAACTGAGCTACAAGAGGGAGGTTACTTTTTAACTTTAAAAGGTTCAGACTCTTTTAAAGATATAAAAGAAAAGCAAGCCACTGCTGCAGTATTAAATAGTTTTAAAGGGAAAAAAGGACATAAAGTGTCTAAATCTCCTTCAATTAAACACTCTAAAACGACTACTAAGAAAACAAAAAACAAAAAAGGTGCAGTAGTTTCTCCTTTATTGAAAAAGAAAAAACTACGCAAAGCAAAAAGATCAACAGGCGTTGCTTCAACTCCTCTACAATTAATTGCAAGTCTGAACAAAGCTTTGCCATCAGCGGTTCGAGATAATATGAAAGAACCTGGACTAGTTAATAGAACAGGCAGGTTTGCAGCAAGTGTTCATGTAACAGATGTTATGACAACAAAAACAGGGCTGCCAAGTATAGGGTATACATACGATAGAGACCCCTACGAAGTATTTGAGGCAGGCAGCGGAACCAGATTCTCGAGCACAGATAGAGACCCAAGAAAGATAATAGATAAGTCTATACGAGAAATAGCAACTAAAATGGCAATCGGAAGATTCTTTACTAGGAGAACATAATGACTTCAAGAATATATGCAACAAAACGAAGCTCCATAGTAAATGCCTTAGCAGAAAAGTTAAAGACTATTGATGGTACTGGACATTTTCTAACAAACGTATATGACAACGTCAGCCCTAGACTCTTATTTTGGGACGAGGTTAGTGATTTTCCTGCTATTCACTTAAACGCAGGACAAGAGACAAGAGAGTACCAAGGCGGCGGATATAGAGATAGATTCCTAAACATTACACTGAGATGTTATGTAAACGAAGAGAATGCACAAGACGCATTATCCGCGCTCATGGAAGACGTAGAGACAGTACTAGAAGATAACTCTAGACTGAAGTATTTAGATAAGCAGGGTGTTGAACACTTCACCCATCAAATCTCCCTTATGAGTCTTGAGACTGATGAGGGCGTACTAGAGCCACTAGGCGTAGGAGAACTACAAATAGAGGTTCGATATTAGAAACTACTAACACGAACAAATGTTCACGATTAGTTCTTTCCAGAAAATCATAGGAGAATTACTATGGCTAGTTCAATTTTTTTAAGCAGAACGGCGAAGATGTTTGTAAAGTTCGATACCTCAGAGGTATTCGAAATCCCAATTTTAGAAGGTTACTCATTTTCTCAATCAATGAATACTTCAGAAGTAACTTTATCTGAAGCAACAGGCGCAAGTAACGTAAGTAGACGTGGCCGCAAAATGTTCAATAACTCTCTAGCACCTGTTGAGTTTTCTTTCTCAACATACGTTAGACCTTTTGTATCTAACGGTGATCAAGGAACTACAGCTGGAGATGCAGATGATGCGGTAACTACTCATGGGGTTGAAGAGGTACTTTGGGCCTTAATGGCAGGTGCTGATACTTATACTACTGGCGCTTTTTTAAATGGTGCCAACCCAATTACTACTCCGGCAGCTGCAACAAACCCTATTTCGTTTGCGCACTCAAACATTCCACAGTTCAAAAATAACGTAGAGATTATTTTTCAGTTAGAAGAAGAAGACAGTAATGGCGGCTTTTTGACGTACACCCTAGGCGGTGCTGCATTAAACGAAGCAACTATTGACTTTGACATTGAAGGTATTGCAACTATCTCTTGGTCTGGAATGGGTACTTCAATTACTGAGGCAGCCAACCAAACTGCAATAACTGCAGATATTTTCGAAGGTGTTACAAGCACATCTAACTTTATTCAAAATAGATTAAGTACAGTAACGCTTGACCCTACAGATGGCCAAACAGGTTTAGAAAGCTCTGCTTATACTCTTACTCTTACAGGAGGCAGTATCACCATCAGCAATAACATTAGCTTTTTAACTCCAGAAGAATTAGCCACAGTAAATAAGCCTATAGGCCATGTAAGCGGTTCTAGATCTATTACAGGCACTATGAGCTGCTACCTGGATGATAGCTCTGCTAATAGTTCGGCATCTTTATTCGAGGATATGGCTTCTGCTACTACTCTTATACAGAATGAGTTTGCACTCAACATCGGTATTGGAGGTATTTCAGGCACTCCGTCTATTAAGTTCTCTTTGCCGCAGGCACAGCTTCAGATACCTACACACTCTTTCGATGACGTAGTATCGGTAGAGGTTACTTTTGATGGTATGCCCACTACTTTCGATGCAGCAGACGAAATTAGTATTACTTACAAAGCAGCCTAATTTTTAGGTGTAGTAAAAGGAGGGGCTTCGGCCCCTTTCTTTGGAATAAAAAATATGACCACTGAATTTTACTTAGATAAAGAACTTAAAGTATACCTTGAAAATGACAAAGGCGAGCTGTGGCAAATTGCTGTAACAGCAGTACCTTCGTTTTCACAAAGTGTTAACCAAGAACCTGTTAGTACACCTTCGCTATATGCGGGCGGTACTACTAGGAATTCTTTAAATAAGTTTACAAAAAATATCAAGGTAGGATACGCACCAGGTGAGTGGTCATTCAGTACGTATGTTAGACCTTTTAATCAAGACTCGAAAGAACGTGCTGTAGAAGACGTTTTATGGGAGTCTTTTGCTCAAGGTTCTGCAACCGCATATGCAGACAGCCCAAGCTCTGTATCTGCTACAAAACAAGATATAACTCTCTCTAAAGATGAACTATTAAGTTCCTTTAATCTTTACTTTATATATGAAAACAATACCGGATACGTAATGAAGAATTGCGTAGTATCCTCCGCTAATACAACTGTAGATATTGGGTCTTTGGCTACAATATCATGGTCGGGGTCGGGAACAAGTTTAGAAAAGTTCGACCCACAGGATTTAGTACAGTCTGCAGATAACTCGCCACAACATAGAAGCGGCAACATTGACAGTGGAAAAATGGCTGCAATGGAAGGCAATACTGCAATATTTGCACACTCATGGGAAAACGCCCCTGATACAAATAACTACGATGGTGCTGCTCATGTGTATGTAACAAATGATGGTGGGTGTACGTGGGAGTTTCAACAGACTTTACGACCTACTGAGACGGGAGGCCATGAGTACTTCGGGGTCTCTATGGCTCTCGAAGGGGATAAACTTGTTATAGGTGCAGTCAATCGCCTGGGCGGAGACGGAGGATTCTACTACTTTACTAGAGCTGCAGGAGTCTGGACCCTAGTAGCGGCTTATTCTAGTCCTGACTTTGACGAGGATAATGGTGACGATGACGGAGTCTCAGGGGACTATGATGATGATAGACTAGGTCAATCAGTAGCAATGAGCGGAGACTATTTAGTAACAGGTGTATCTGGGCATGATTCCGGAGATAGTTTAGACGATAATATTGGTGCAGCAGTTGTATGGAAGCTTGTAAACAACGGATGGGTGCAAAAGGCTATATTATATAACACAGATGGAACGGACCAGCAATACGGAAGAAGTGTGCAGATAGATGGAGACAGAATTGTTATTCCGAGCAGACAAAATCTTTATTTTTACACTACATCAGACGCGGGAGAAACTTGGTCACTAGAGCAGACTTTATTTATCTGGGCCGTCGGTAAACCAATAGCATCACAGAACGAAATATGTAAATATAACCGCCAGGGCGGAACTTACGGTACCGTCTTTCTTGGCATGGCCTACATAGATTCTAATGCCGGCTTTTTTGATAGCGGTGCAGTGCTGGTAATTACACATAATGGAACAGCTTGGTCCGTTACACAAACTATAGCGTCTCCTCTTGCAGCAACGCAACATTATTTCGGACGCCACATAGACTTTGATGGAACTACACTATTAGTCGCAGGCTCAGACGATTACTCACGTTGGGGCTCTACCGATACGAATTACGGTAGAGGCAAGCTATACCAATACAACTTAAACGAAACAACTTGGGAGTTATCCCATACGTTAGATACTGAAAAAGCATTATCTTTAGGCGGTGCAATGGGTCGTACTAACTATAGCTTCACATTGAGTAATGGCAATATATTAACTAGATGTCTAGAAAACCGAACAGGATTAAGCGTAGCTACTACTACCCGAACTGTGACCAGCATTACAGCAGACTACATAACACTAAATGCCCGCTACAATCCTAGAAGCTACGATTCTGTAGTTATCAACGGACAAAGGTATTTTGCTATTTTGTTATCTCCAGCCGGGGTCAACCACGCTGTAGGTCTTAGTACGAACTGGGTTATGAACCAGGTGGGTAGAGGGCGAATAGACTGTACTACTTTAGGTCTATCTGTAAATGATAGTTTAGTTTTTGAAGGCGAGAATATACACTCTTGGCACTTCTTTAAGGCTGCCTTCCACCCTTCAATGTGTGAGAACAAAACGGGGTTAGCGCTAACAGATAACTACATAGTAAATAAACTTAGTAGCATGGAATTTGGTCTGCAAGAAAGTAAAGAAGTTCTTTATCGTGGTGGCATGCTTATTGATTCGCCTACATCGTATGATTATTTTGGAGCGGCAATGGACATGCAGTACCCTTGGTTGATGGTATCCGCATATGGAGATGATACTGCCACAGGAGATGCAGGCTCAGTACAAGTTTTTAAATTTGATGAAGCTACTAACGCTTGGGTATTTAAACAGACTTTATTTTCCTTCTCACCTGAAGGAAGTGCACAATTTGGAGGACCCCCTGATGGTAGTCCAATTTCTATCTCACCTTGCGGTAGGCAGGTAGCAATAGGAGAACAAGGCAGAGGTACAAATACTACAGGCCGTGTAAATATCTTCTCCTTAAAAGCAGACCTGTGGCAGCAAGAAGCAATTATAGACCCTACAGGCACCGCTACCGGTGATACGTACCTAGAATTTGGCAGGGACGTGTCTTTATATCACAACATGCTTATTGTAGGTTGCTGGCTAGATAATACTTCTACAGGCAACGACAAAGCAGGCAGCGCCGCTATTTATAGAAGAGAAGGAGCGTTGTGGACTAAGAGAGAGCATTTAGTTGGGTCAGATCATGGCGGCACCAGTGCACCACATGATTTTTTCGGTAGAGGAGTAGCTATATATGACGGAGTGGCTATAGTATGTGCTTCTGGAGAAGGTGCCGGTACTTACTACTCCTTCAAATCCACAAATAATGGAAAAGACTGGTCGCTAGCAGAGAGAAAATACTTGCCTACCGGAGCATCATCAGGGGGTCGCCAAGTCAAGCTTGCAGAAGGTACCATGATCATTGGAGAGCACGGGCTAGATGTACTGAATGGCTTAAATAACACAGGGGGTGTATTTGTCTATAATACTACTTCGACATTAGGCGTATTTAATCATGTAACTACTCTGCTTCCACTAACTGTAGACTTTGCTGATTTAGAGGTTAATGATTATTTTGGACTGCCTGTAGATATGGACACGTCTGAGAACGGTAAGAATGTTACTATTGTGGCAGGCGGTCATACGTTCGACACCAACGGAATAAATTCTGCAGGCCTCGGATACATTTGGAACTCTACTGATTACGGAAAATCTTGGTCTGAAGGACGTACGTTTCACCCTTCCAATTTGGCCGATACCGATACTTTTGGGCACTCATTAGCAGTAAGCAATGGACATATTGCAGGTGGATCTAGATATGGTGTAGTACCGGGATTAGCGGGAAATCGTCATGGATATGTAGCTACATTCAGAACTGGCGTAAACTTCCCTATAACATCTGCAAACATTCAGATTAGTAACTCACTAACGCCCATCTCTTACCCATTGCTTGGCGAAATGGATAAACCTATCGGCTTTTCATCAGGGGCTCAACAAGTGTCGGGTAGCTTCTCTGGCTACATAATGGATGACGGAGGCCTAGACACAAAAGAGTTTATATCTTCTTTATTTGACAACACGATACAGACTTTGCCAATTTCTTTAAATCTAGGGGGAACCAAAGCAAATACTAATAGGTTAAAGTTTGAGCTAAACAAAGCTACACTTTCCAACCCTTCTATATCAGGAGATGGAATATCAGCCTTCAGTGTAGAATTCTCCGCAGAAGATACTCAGGCACAGAACTCGGATTCAACAGATATATTAAAAATAACGTATAAATCTTCATCAGTAGCTTAGCACCTAAAAAATAACTCTTGACATTCTAGGTTGTTTATCATATACTATAGACTAGAAATTAAGAACAGGCCACAGGCCGGGTGCTGGAGTTAAGATGGATATTTATCAGTTTTTAGAGAATGCGGATGTTTATCTTCAACCTTCCGCTGGAACTGATACATATAAACTAGATATAACTCCAGAAGGTGTTTCATTCTCCCAAACTTTTACAGAGCATACCTATGCAAAGAAAACCTTGCATCAACAGTCTCATAATATAAAAGAGGGTTCAATATCTAAAGCCAACCCTGCCGATTTTTCTTTTACTATACCCTTGCTAAAAGAAAATGATTTTGACCCTGTATTCAATTTGCTCGTAGACTTAAACACTAGCAATACTTTAGATACTTTTAACTTATTCTTTTTTGTTGATAATTCAGCATATGTAATAGAGAAGTGCGTATTTACATCGGGAAACTTTCCTATAAATAATACTAGTCCACTGTCTATTGAGCTATCTGGACAAGGAACACGACTTTATGTATATAATGCTCCTACAACAGGTATACACGAAGGAAAGATAGTAAATAGCCTAGGAAACATTAGTACTGTATTTCAATCGCAAACTGATGTTCCTAAATTCACACGGGCAGATATAGTCGCTAGATCCAATACTAGAACTTTTTTACCTTTGACAGAGGCCATGCTAATGGAGACCTACGTTGCAGCAGGTAGCGATAGATCAGAAAGTTTAGTAAACCTTAATATAGAATTACAAAATAGTATTAGTTGGGTAGGATATACCACAGTACATAAGAGATTAGGTGTAACAAATAATAGTAATAGCCAATACCCTGATAACTTCTCTTTAAAGGATAGATCTTTAGCAGGTAATGCATCCTACTACGTAGGAAAAGATAGAAGTGCTTCTACTGACTGGATAGAGGGAACAGAGTTTACTATAGCAGCGCTTAGTAGATCAAACAGTACTGACTACGGACTCAAACTAATAGCACCGCTAAATATAACAGCCAGAGTTACTCCAGGCTCTGTAATAGCAAACACATACGACTGGAGACTGGCAAGCAATGCCGACACTATTTCAAATTACTTTACATACACAACCGCCTAAGGAGGCATTTAAATGCAACTAAAGAACTTAATTATAGACAGTAAATCAGCTTGGGTAGACTTCCCTGGCTTACCCGGCTTTTCAGTACAGGTAGTAAATCTATCTAGAAAGGAGCTACAAAATTTACGAAAGAAATGTATAACACAAAAGCTAGATCGTAAAACCCGACAAATGGAAGAAGTTTTAGACGAAGAAAAATTCGTGGAGTACTTTACTCAGTCTACTATTCGTAACTGGAAAGGCTTAACGTTGGAAAACTTAGAGTCTTTAATTTTAATAGAGACAGAAGGTAAGGATATGTCCCAAGAATTAGGGTTTTCTGCAGATAATGCTCAAATTCTAGTTGCTCAGTCTGCTGAATTTGATACATGGCTCAACGAGGTAGTCTTTGACTTAGATAACTTTCGTACAGTCTCAGAAGGATCTGATGTGGAAGCGTCTAACTAGTTTTTTCAACAACGCAGAGTCAAAAATTACAGCAGATAGGTACTTTGAAATCTGTGAACAAATGGGAACTGATCCAGACCCAGAAAAAATTCCCGTAGAGTGGGCCGATTTACCTGTTGTAGTACAAGAAGCAGTCTCTATCTTTAATATGCTTGGAGACAGAATCATGGCTGATGTGGGCTACTTAGGAAAAGACTACACACTCCTTACCGAGTTAATTAAAGGATATGGTATAGAGGATACAGAGATCTTTCTAGAGATTATAAACTGGTTAGACTCAAGAGCTATCAAACAATCCGCAGAGTACATGAAGCGGGAAAGAGATAAGCTAAAGAGAAAATAGCGTGGCTAGTGAAATCAAAGTAAAGATAAAAATTGATGACGATGGCAGTCTATCTATAGTACAAAAAGAAGCCGAAAAAGCTTCTAAGGCTACAGATAAACTAGCTAAATCTACCAATACTTTAAATAACAAACGTGGTAACTTTCATAAGAGAGAGAAGGGAGCTGCGGGAATAACAAGTAATAGCACTAAAGCATTTGCAAAGCAGGCTCAAACTATCGGTGGTGGTAGTTCTGGGCTTGTTGGTGCATATGCAGTTCTAGCTGCAAACGTTTTCGCACTTAGTGCAGCGTTTAACTTCTTCAAAAATGCAGCTGACGTATCCAACCTCGAAAAATCTCAAATAGCCTACGCTGCTAACACAGGTGTGGCTCTCAAAAGTGTAACCGATAGATTAAGAAATGCAGCCGATGGTATGCTAGGTTTTAAAGAAGCAGCCCAGGCAGCAGGTATCGGCTTGGCCAAAGGTTTCTCCCCTAAACAGTTAGATAATATGGCACAAGCCGCCCGTAGGGCATCTACTGCTCTTGGTAGGGACTTTGGAGATTCTTTCGATAGATTACTTCGTGGTGTATCAAAAGCCGAACCAGAATTACTAGATGAATTAGGTATTACTTTAAGACTGAAAACCGCTACAGAAACATATGCAGCGGCTCTAGGCACAACAGCAGATCAACTAACAGACACTCAACGTTCTCAGGCAATTTATGTTGAGACCATGAAACAAGCAAACGATTTATTTGGAGGAGTAAAACCTCAAACAAACGCGTTCATAAAACTATCCAAAACATTTGAGGATCTAGCAAAAGCAGGTACTCAACTAGTTCTTCCTTTTTTCGAAGGCTTCGCAAACGTACTATCGAGTAATGCTATTGCTGCTGCAACAGTATTTGGTGCCGTAGCTATAAGCATATTTAAAATGATGGTGCCTCTTGATGGTTTAACTAACAGATTTAAAAGCTATGATGAAACACAAAAAGCAGCCTTAAAAAGTACCTCAAAGAATTTAGACGAAGTTAATCAAAAGCTAAGAGCAACTGCAAACCAAGAAAAACGTGCTTCAAAGATTGCACAAAATGCTGCGAAACGAAGCGGTGTAAAATCAGGTCTAGTAGGGAAACTTGCTAGCGGCGATAAAATGTCAGCTCAGCAGATTGGCCAAACTAGAGCCATGTTGAAACGTGCGGAAGAAGACTACGAAAAGCATGGAGAAATACGCTCTAAGATATTGCAAAAGGCAAACATCAAAGATATAAAAGCTATGCGTAGAGCTTTAGACCAAAAAGTTAGGGCGTCTAAGCTTGGTCACAGAAGCATGGCAGCTCATGCCAAGAGAGCCTCGCTTGTACTAAAAAAGGGTTACTTAAATATAAAACGAGTAGGTACAGCCTCCTTCCGCGCTATAGGTAGAGCTGCTCAATTCGCAGGTAAAATGGCGGGTAAGGCGATGAAGATGGCAGGTATCATTGGTGCTTTGATGATGGTCTGGGAGGTCGCCCAAAAGATTATGGCCGCTCCTTTTTCTTTAGTAAAAGGTATTCTATCAGGTATTGACAAACTCATAAATGGGGCAATAGCTGGTTTTAATATGATTGCATCCAAGATACCAAAATGGATGCTTCCTAAGTCAATGGAAGACGGTATTCAAATGGTATCCAATTTAGCGGAGAAGTTTGAGAGCTCTGGTGTGGGAACCTACCTAAAAGGCATCGAAGATACCGCAACAGCCACTAGAAAGGCAAAAGAAGAACAAGAGGCTTTTAACGAAACCTTAGATACTATGAAAGAGGACTTAGATACTATTCTAGGCCAGCTCAGAGAAAAGAAGGGTTTAGATAAAGAATCTGTTAAGTTAAATGCAATGGGTACTCTAGGATTAGGAGACGCCCTATCAGCTGCCGGAACGGATAAAGGTAAGATAGCCTCTGTACAGAAAAAATTCTCGGGAGTCGAAGGTATTAGCTCAGGCATGTCTAAAGCTTTGGCGGCAGGAGACTTAGAAGGTGTTAGAGCATTAGAAACTGCAGCACAAGCAGCAACTAGCGGAATGAGGGCACTTAAAGACTCTGTTGCCAACTTAAACCAGAATCTAAAGAGCGGTGACTTAGTACAGGCCCAGATCATATTAGAAGGTCTCAAAAGAGAAGCAGAAGGAGTTGCTAAGGCTGCGGGAACTGCAGGTGCTCCAGGCACGGCTGCTGAAGCAATGACTCAGTTTGACAAGGCTGTAAAAGGAGCAAAAGAAGGAACAGATGCATTTTTAGTTTCTTTACAAGCCCACAATGCAGCAGTAGTACAACTATCTGTATCTCAAGCCCATGCTAACTTCTTAGGTACTGAAAGAGGGAAAATAGTAAAAGCTTCAAACGAGCTAACTAAAGCCCAACTAGAGTTGGATGCTAATCTAATAGCAATCAAAGCAGCAGAAAATGAACAGGAAAAGATAAAGCTAGAAAACCTAACAAAAGAGTTAGAGATAAAACTAAAACTAGCAGAGATAGAAAAAATAAAGAGTACCGAAGGAGCTTTGTCAGGAGCGGCAGCACAGACCAACGCAGTATTAGGGGGAATGGAGAGCACTGGAGAAGGTAAGGATAAGAAAGTAGAATTAAAAACCTTCTCTCAAATGGCAGATTTTGTAAGCCCTATGAACGAAGAACTTGCCAAAATGGGTCCAGAGGGAGAGTTTATGAGCACAGCCATAAGTGGTTTCCTCACCCTAGGAGAAAGCATGCAGACGGCTATGGAAGGCGGCAAGATAAGCATGCAAGAAGGCTTAAGTGTAGCTGCTACAGCGGTTACTGCAATGTCGGGTATATTTGCAGCGCAGGCAAAAGCCAAGGTAGCAGGTGTAGATAAAGAAATTGCAGCAGAAAAGAAACGTGACGGAAAGTCAAAGGCAAGTCTCGCAAAGATAGCACAATTAGAGAAAAAGAAAGACAATATTAAGAAGAAAGCTTTTGAGAAAGAAAAGAAAATGAAAATGGCTTCCGTAGTAATATCTACCGCTCAAGCAGTAGCAGGCTCGATTGCCTCAAGCCCTATGACATTAGGTATGCCTTGGGCAGCAATTAACTTAGCAATGGGTATGGCTCAATTAGCCGCCATTAAATCTACTAGCTATGAAGGTGGAGGTAGCGCAGCTTCTTCGGGTGCAGGTGCAGCTCCAAGCTCTGTCTCTCAAGGAGAAAGATCAAATTCAGTAGATCTATCGAAGTCGCAGAGTGCTGTAGGTGAATTAGGATATGCTCGCGGTCGAGAAGGTTTAGGAAATGCTAACAACTTTAAGCCTGCATTTACTGGAGCTCGTTACAGAGCAGCCGGCGGTAGCACAGGGTTCATGGTAGGAGAGCAAGGACCTGAACTATTTATGCCTGACACACCAGGAACAATTGTACCTGCAGGAGATACTGCAGCAGCAGGCGGAGCGGGGTCTAACGTAAGTTTTAATATCTCAGCGATGGATTCAGCAGGTGTAGAAGACGTACTAATAAGACAGAGAGCAAATATAATAGCAATGATAAGAGAATCAGCAAACCAAGTAGGAGACACATTCCTAGAGAACGTGGATACTGCGAGTGAAGGAGCATCAATCTAATGGCATTTACACCTGTACTACCGGATCCGAATAATCCAATAACCCCCGCGGGAGCTAGCACTGGAACAGGGCCTGTTAACGGTCCTGGATATGCCTCCGTAAGTTTAAAATCAGTACTACCTAGTATGACTACTAGAACTAACTCTGGGCGAGCAATAGTACGAAATATAGCAGGACATAAATGGGAGATGAGTTTATCTTACAACCCACTTACTCGTGCTGAATTTGAGCCTTTGCATGCTTTTCTTTTACAAAAGAAAGGAGCTACTTCTCACTTTTTTGTGTCCTTGCCTCAGTATACAGCACCCCAAGATAGTACTTTTGCTACTTACCTAGCTACTAGCGCTTTGAAGCCTACTGCTAATGTAGCGGCGGGTAAAGATACATTTATGTTAAATACTAAGTCTGGTACTACGTTTGTTCTTAGCACCCACAAAACTCCTTCTCCAGGAGACATTTTTACTATAACAGATACTAACGATACCAATCATGTAAAAGTATATATGATTACTAGAGTAGAGACCAATTCTGATTATTCGACAACTCCTCGGCCTACTACAAATGAGCTTAAAATTAGCTTTACTCCGCCTTTGCAGAGATCTGTGCAAGCATCGACCACCGCTGTGGATTTTACAGATGTAAAGTTCCGAGTAATCAATAAAAACAAAGATATAGGCTACAGCCTAGATGTTAATAACCTATACAAACTATCCCTTAGCTTAGAGGAGGCCCAACCGTAATGGCACTTAGAGAAATTAATGCAACACTAAAACAGGCACTTATTGATAATGTGCCTTTTACATATGCTCACTTATTAAAGTTTGAGCGTCCTACAAAAGTAGCTCAATATTTGGGAGTAGCTTCTACAGACTCTAAAAACTATACTTATATAACAGACGCACCTTATGACATCGTATTTGATGATGGCGATGGTAATGGACCTAAAGTATATAGAGCAAACAAGCTTGTTAAAGCTGGTTCTGTAAACGAGACTATAAAGGCGAAAGCATCTAGTATTAGTATAGTACTGGATTCCTCTACTTTGGACTCTCAAGCGATTGAGCCTCGTTTTATTACTGTATCGACTACAGAGGGCGGCACTGGTACACTAAACGCCACCGGGGTTACTAACTTTGTAGAGCTTGGATTTAGAGAAGGGGATAAAGCGACAATTAGGTCAAGTAATAGCAGCTTTGACGGTGTATCTGTCATAATTAGGACATTTATAAACGGAGGCAACGGGTTTACCTATACTGCAGCTACTACAATGCCTGAAATATCACTGTCAGCCTCTGCTGATGTCACCAGCATAGATTTGGTTTCTGAAGAGCTAACCGCCCTTACAACAGCCAAAGAAGTTACCTCGTATACTAGCTATATTAATCGAGAAGTTTACGTACATAAAGTATTTATTGCTACAGAGTTTACTACTTTATCTAATGGCGACACTATTTCAGCAGGAAGTATAATCGGAGGAGCAAATAATAGTCCCGGGAGTGTTCAGGGCGGTATATTAACTTTTCGAGGGATCATATCTAAAGCTGCTCTAACCGATGGACCTGGGTCCTCTACTATTACGTGGACGGCGGCCAGTCATTGGGCGGACTTTAATAGAGTTCAAGGACGAAGAACGGAAGATACATCACATAGAGCTGTAAACGCTGATGGTTTACCAGACAGGGAAGCTGCCGTACGCGAAGCTTATGCAGACGATTTAGGTTTTGCACACGCAACCACGTCAGTAAATCTTACAGCAGTATACCAGAAAACTGAAACTCGAGTAGAGGTTGATGTAGATAAAAACTGGTATGGAGGGGTTAGTGACGTAGATACTAAAGAAGTAGAGTACGATGTACCTACCGAACTAGATCTTAAGTTCAACTTGCAGGCTAAATACCTTCCTGTAGTATATGGGGTACAAAGAGTAGATACTATACCCTTCTTCGTGGATACTAGAAACCACGAGTCTACGGAAGTACACTCATGCTACGCGATAGCGGAAGGCCCTATAACAGGCCTGTATGATATACATCTTAACGGGAACAGTTCTATTTGTGCCGATGAATCTGATTTTGATGTTCGAGGCACAAATGTAGCCGCTTCTGACTCTGATGGAAGAACGGATTTCTTATGTAAAGGCTATCAAAATCGTGGCAATACCTTAAGAGGGTATAATGCCGTTGAAAATCAACCTGTCCTAGTTACAGAGAATAACGTAGGGGAGATTGATTGGATTAATCCATCTAAGAATGCAGGCGTAGTCCCTTTAACAGATTCATATAGTGTACCTAATTATACTTTGCTGAGCGCACCTGTAGGCAATACAGGTATACTACATGGACTATCATATTCTTTTGACAACCCGTTAAAAACAGACTTGACGTTCCATAATGGTGGTGGGTATCAAAAAGCAAATAACGATCTAGTCTCTATTGCTCAAACTACTGCCACTACAGCAGGTGGAGTAATTAAAAACTTCAAGGTACAAAAAGACTACTACGTAGGCAAAGAGACGTACTGGGGGCCTAATCACAGGGTACTGGATACTTCTTATATACACGCCAAATTCAAGATAGACGAAGGCGAAACAGATTTACCTAAGTTTAAGATGGTAGTTAGAGGTGTAGCGGTAAAATGCTACAACTATGATAATTCTTACGCCAAAGATAAGAGAGCTGGATTTGGAAGCGCAGACCCACTTAACTTTGAGTTAGGCGACACTGTCACCCTAAAGAAGACTAGCAACAACGCCTCGCTTATAGGAGGCAACTTTACAATTACGGATAAGTGGTTTGTTTATGGGGCGGACGGCTTGCCCGAGTATAGATTTAAAGTACAGGATACTGCTGGTACCTATCCAACTATACCTGCAAATACGCACTTTTACATGGAAAAAGGTTCTCACAAATGGTATATGGCAACTCATGACGCCTATGTAGCAAAAGACACAGCTGTACCTGCTCCTTTGAGCAACACCGTAAGTGCACGAGGAAACAAACAATTAACTATATCAGGGTCTTCTCCTGTAGAAGCTGCGCTGTCTCTAGACAATCCTACTGTTAGTTTAGTTTCTAATGCTAATCCATCTTTTGCTTCGGGTAACTTCGCTGGATTTCTATATACTGCCGGATCAAACATAATCTCTAATCTAGGTACTTCAAACTGGAGTAACGTTGGCAGCAGTAGTATCACTACAGTTATAGTAAGTAATGGTATACAACTGCACTCAGGAGCAAGTACTACTCCAAATATGTACGTGGGCCTAACAATTGAGCTAACAAGAACTTTGGCAGACGGTACTACGTATGTGCAAACAAGAAAAATCACAGACTACCATGGTTCTAGAGTAGCTATAGTAGATGTTCCTTGGGATACGGGATATATACCTGGTTTCGGTTTAGAAACAGGAGAAACAGATACATTTACGCTATTTACGGGTATTGACGAAAGAGCAAGTACTAACCCTGCTATGCAACTCTTGGATTATCTTACTTCAGAGAGGTACGGTAAAGGTTTAAAAGAATCAGATGTAGATTTACCTACGTTTAAATCCGCAGCAGCAGACTGCGATCAGCAAAGTACAGTTACAGTAGTAGCTAACGGAAGTGTTACTGTTGCAAACGGAGCTCAATATCGCTATGGTACTGCTGGGAGTGTCTCTGGATATTTTCGAGGTACAGTAGAGAGCTCTGTGCAACGTACTGTAGGAGGAAGCCCATACACAGAGATAACTTTTACAAATGTAATAGGAAAGCTAGCCAAAAAATGGAACAAATATACTATTTGGGTAGATGATGAGCTTATCTGGAACCCTGCGACCGGAGAACTAAAAGAGGCACAAGCTGGGCAACAGACTAACTTTACAGGTAATACTATATCGTCTTTGAGCCTTACTAAAGTATATGGATCTGGTGCACCAGGAACAATAGCACTAGACGTTACAACGTTCAAAGCAGGAAATAATAACCCTGTAGTTAAAAAATATACTACTAACTTTGATACTTTTAGTGGATCAGGGTACTCATTATATGATGCTGATGATATAAAGTATTGGAAATATATCGGGTGGGACGATAACACACAAAGACATGCTACTCGTCATCAGATGAACCAATCTATTAATACTTCTCAACCTCTTTTTACTAATGTAAATAAGATGCTGGAGCAGTTTAACGGCATGTTACGTTATTCACTGGGCAAGTACCAACTGAAGATTAAGGCTAAAGCCCCTTCTACTTTTGATGTAATAGAAGATATAGATGCAGGAGATATAATTGGTAACCTAAAGATTACTGATGCTGGAAGTAAAAAAACTTTTAACTCTGCTAACTTGTCATTTCCTGACCCTCAGAATAAGTTTGAGAATAGAGATATTTCGTTTTTTGACTCAAACTTTTTGAAAGAAGATAAGGGTATACCTAAGAATCTCTCCTACCAATGTAGGGGCATAACTAACTATTTTAATGCTCGCTTCAATATAGTACAGAAACTAAAAGAGTCTAGGTACGGCTTAACTGTAAACTTTAAAATAGGTCCACAAGGACACGCGTTGTTGCCTGGGGAAATTATACGCATAACCTACCCTAGATTTGGGTGGACTACTAAGTCTTTCCGTATAACCAGCATCAACTACTCTCCAGATTGTCTAGCTACTATAACTGCGGACGAGCATAATAATGATGCTTACGCGGTAGACAGTACTCAGGAAAGTGTAGACACACTCTTTACTCCTGGCGGTATCGCAATAAAACCTATACCAGACTCCCCTACTGGACTAGCTACATCTGCACCAAGTGCTGGCGGTATTGGTCTGACTTGGATACATAGTGCGTCTTATAGACCTACTACCCACTTTCTTGAAGTGTGGAGAAGTGATACTAATAGTAGATCTATTTCTCAAGCTATAACAACTAACTCTGCACCTAATAGTAACGCAGCTTACACTGACGTAGTAGTTAGTAGTAATACAGGAATTGCTGTAGGACAGTTAGTTAAGTACAGAAACTCTCCTACTAATTTAGTGGTTCAGGCCATAAACGGCACCACCATAACTCTATCTGCACCGGTAGAGATAGTAGACGAAACCGTACTTTTGTTTTTCGTTGCCAAAAAGATAGCTACATTAGGCGACGAAGTAGAGTACACAGATGCAATACTTAGTTCTGCAACCTCTGTAGATAGATACTACTGGGTGCGCTACGCAGTGCGTGTTCAAGAAGCAGGTACGGGCGCAGTAAAAATAAAAGAATCGTTCTCGCCTTTCCACCCTACCAGCGCTACCGGCGGGGTTGTAGGAACAAACCAACCTGCGGGAAGTCCAAGAACTCTTACTATATTTTCAGGTGCCAACGGGCAGTCGGGTAACTTTATACAGTACGATGTAAACTCGATAAATCCAAACCCTAACGCAGTTACATTAACAGCTGTACCAGGAAATGTTGCAGGGACTCAAAGCTACGTATGGACGGTAGCAGTGCCAGGTGGAAGTTTCAGCGCAGTACCTAGCGCAGGCAATAATGCTACTCAGGCGTTTAGTCTTCCAACTAATTTATCTGACCTGCCAAAAATTATACGATGTGTGATGACCGATACGGTAGGAACTACAGAGTACACCGCAGAAGCAACTCTAGAGTTTTACGGAACACGAGTTGTAGCAGACGGTGAAGACGGTGAAGATGGTGCTGTCTCCGCACAACTAGTAGATAGGTTCATGAGATCTAGAAGTGCTGCAGTAGGTGACATTACGTTTAGTACACTTAATAATGCGGTTAAATTAGTAGACGCAGGTGGTATTGATAATGAGATAGCCATGGTATTGCCGGCTAAAACTGTTATTGCTGGACAGAAGTACGATGTAAGTTTCGCATACAAAGCAGATTCAGCTGCCTCGGCTGGATTCTACGCACGAATCAATGCAGACACTAACGTTTTATCTTCAGGAAATACTGCGGTAGCTAGTGGAGGCTTTCACGAGACAGGAGTTAAAGACGTAACCAATACTTCTTCAGCGGTACCAGGTTTCTTAAACGGTAGTGTACTTAGCAATGCTGCAGTATCTACAGAGTGGCAGGTTAGAACATTTGTATATACCGTACCTACTGATGCAGTTGTAGCAAGTCTACAGTTTTTGAGATGGTCAGGAATGGGCGGCGATGGTGTGACGGCCGGCTCAGCTACTAACGCTCTTTACATTAAAGATGTAGAGTTTAGTTTGCAAGGAGAAGCTGGAGACAACGGAGATGATGGAGATGATGGTTTTACTCTTTCTTCGCGTCTACCTGCATTTACGTTTAGTGCACCAGCTAACGGAAACATAGCAGACCTTACAGGCTACTCTGGATTCTTTGACCTCAAAAAGGGTACTACTGCATTTACATATGATAATACTGTGGCCTATGCAACAAATAGCTGGAGATACGGAACCTTTAGTAGCTCTACCACTGGTGGTGTTGGAGATCTCAATATAACCGTTGCAGCTAATGGTCAATTATCTATCAACTCTAATTCTCCGTTTACTACAGGGACAAGTATTTTAGACGCTTACTTTGATGTACAGATTTTAGACAATAACAACAGTGGTGCGGTACTCTCAACAATGAGAACGTCGTTCACAAAAGCTATATCTGGTACTGTAGGTGCAGATGCAACAACTGTATCTCTTAGAGCAACTAAGCAGATAATAGAATATGCCGCAGATGGCACAGGCGGTACTGGTACTATTACGCTTACTGCTACTTCTCAAGGTTTCACTGATGCATACTTTAAATTTACAGGTGGTGGGAGTGATTTTACAGACGAAACCAGCTGGACTGACGGTAGCGCGGCAAACAATGATACTGCCACGTTTACAGTACCTACTAGTTATAATGCTACTCCCTATACGTTCGCTGTACAGGCTAGAGAGGGTGAAACAGGCACTCCGATAGCTGCAGATACTCTTACAATTGCGTCTGTTAAGCCTGGTACTAATGGTAATCCTGGTGAAAGCTTTAAGACAGTATCTGTTTATAAAATTGGTGATAGTACTTTAGGTTTTAGCTCTGGAGGCGCAAGTGGGCAAACTTTTGCTAGCCCAGTTAATAATTTAGAGACAGGCTGGAGTACAACTCAACCGAGTATAACTGCAAATAATCAAATAGTATATCAAGCTACTAGGACATTTAGTACTATTACTGCAAACAGTGATGCAGCATGGAGTACTCCAGTAATAGTAGCTAGAAGAACTGATGGAACGAGTACTACAGGTCAAAGTGTTAAAACTGTTTCTTTGTTTAGAGAAGGAAGTAATAGTGATGCTCCAACTACAGCAGGAACATTTGCTGATCCAGATAATCAGGTAAACGTAAACTGGTTAGATAATCAACCAGCTTTAGCTAACGACGGAGATGTAGTATACCAAATAACTAGAACATTTACTTCTGATGCCGCTGCACCTCAAGACAGTGCATGGAGTACTCCAGTAATAGTAGCTAGTAGAACTGATGGTGCTCCTGGTGCTCCTGGTGCCGATGCACTCACAGTGCTTCTTACAAATGAAACACATGCTATTCCTGCAAGTAGTTCAGGCACTGTTAGCAGTTTCGCAGGGTCAGGTACTTCTATCAAAGTATTTGAGGGAGCCACACAGCTAGACTATGATGGAGTCGGAACTAGCAATGGTCATTTCAAAGTAAATGTTGCGCATAGCGGTATGAATAACCCAGTTTTTGCTTCAGATGATGCTTCCACACTTCATGCAACAGTGCAGGACTTCACTGCTATGTCAGGAAATACTGGTAGCGCAACGTACACTATCGTAGGAAAATTTAGTGATGGTACTGCTATACCTGCTGGGGTTATCAAGACTCAAACCTTTACAAAAGCCAAAGCGGGTGCAGATAGTACTGTGGCTGGAGTACGTGGATCTGGTATATTTACCTTCGAGGAGCAAGACACTGCCCAGATAAATAATACGTACGCCACAAGCTGGGCTGGGACTCTTAATAATGCCAGTGCTCAAGCAGTTGCAGCAGCAGTTATAGCAGCAGCATCTGATGGCGCTATTAGACCAAATGATAGAATCACTGTTACAGACATTGACGCAAACCTAGCAGGAACTAGAGTATATAATGGAAGTGTACAATCATCTAGCACTTCTATAAGTGCTAGCAACTTTAGCTCGCTAGTAGTAGAAACCTTCCCAGGCAGTGTAATCGTAGATGGTACATTGTCAGCAGATAAGATAAATGGTGGCACAATTAGTGGTAATAATGTCAATGTACGCTCTAACTTAGTGATTGGAGCATCAAATGCGGCAGGAGCAATTTATAGCCATGGTAAATCCAGTGCCACTAGTGCCACAAATGGATTCTATCTAGGTTCAAACTCTAGTGGTACTACTGTGTTTGCAATAGGCGGTGGTGGCGCCACTAGCGGAGGAACCACTATGACTGAGGACGGTATCCGCGTAAGAGACGACACTGGTGCAATCCGAGTTAAGATAGGTGACTTATCACAGCTTTAAAAAATAAAACTTGACAAAATTTGTCATAGGCAATATAATGTACGACATGGAGAAAAAATATGTCAGCAGGTAAATACAACATAAACATCGATCAAGGTTCTACTTTTGAACTTACGGTTACAATAAGCTCGGGAGGTTCTGCGAAGGACCTCACAGGCTACTCGGCACGTGCAAAGTTGCGGTTAAAACCGGAAGCTACCGCTTCTACTGATTTTACTTGTACAGTAACGAATGCAAGTGGCGGAGTACTTACAATGGCACTAACGCCTGAACAGACTGATGCACTAACTGCGAGCAGATATGTGTATGATCTAGAGATATTTACAAATAGTGATGCAATAGTTAATCGTATCATTGAAGGAACCGCAGAGGTATCTAGAGGAGTAACTAGATAATGGCTACTTCCGTAACTCTAAATCCTGCAGTAACAAACGTAACGGTAGCATCCCCCAGCGCTATATCCGTAGATCTAACTACTTTTACTACTACTGTAAATGTTACTAGTGGATTACTGCCTCAAGATCTGGGCACTAGTGCCATACCCTCTTTTTATGGCTTGAATATCACTACCTTTGGCGGAGGGATAAACTTCACTAGTGGCTTGAGTACTCGTTCGGGAAAAATTACATTTGAAGATAATAAAGAAAACGCTTTTCAATTTTATTCAAAAGACAATGGCAACCTCGTAGCGTATCAGACGTTCGATAGCACTGATGCGGCAGAGAAAGTTAAATTTCATAAAGATGTAGAAATTGAAGGTACTGCTACTGCTGTAGAATTTGTTGGCGATTTAAGAGGGGCTGTAAGATTTCAAGCAAAAGCTGGCGAATCATTAGCAAAGGGAGATGTGGTTTATATCTCTAGCGTTAGCGGACAAAAACCCGTAGTAAGTAAAGCCCAAGCAAACTCTGCAGCCACGATGCCTTCATTTGGACTAGCTAATGCAGCCGTTAGTGCTAATGGTAATATTGAAGTTATTTCGTTTGGCACATTTGCACATGGTGACACAACAGGCGGTGCTGAAGAATGGGAATTCGGTGATATACTATATGTAAGCGCAGCAACGGCTGGAGCATTAACAAATGTTAAACCTGCAGGTGCTGCTAATTTAATTCAAAATGTTGGTAAAGTTGAAAGAGTACATGAACAGACTGGATCTATTATGGTTGCGGGTGCAGGACGAACTGCAGCTACTCCCAACCTAGATACTGGAAAGTTCTTTATAGGAGATTCGAATAACTATTCCTCAATAGGCTCTTTTAATAACCAATTTACTAATACAAGTGGTACGATCTCTTTAAATGGTGCTAACATTACTGCTTCAACTGTTACAGTTACAGATAGTACAGCAAATACGGACTTCCCAGTTGTATTTCATGATGAATCGAACGGTCTCTTAGATGATACTGGAGCACTTACATATAATCCGTCAACGGGCGCGTTAGTATCTTCAGGAACAATAACTGCATCTCAAACCTTAGCAGCTACAGTTGACACCAGCATAGATGCTTCCGAGTTTGCTACTTTTGCAGGTAAAAAAATTGTTTATACTGGAGGTGCGGGAACCCTTATACTTGCAGATGCTGTCTCTGGTGATGTAGGTAAATCCTGGACACTTCTTAACTCAGGTACAGGAGCACTTACTGTAGACAGGACAACAAATACTCAGACAATTAAACATCTTAATGGTTCCGCTGTATCATCAGGTACTTCCAACTTAACAGTAGCTACAGGCGCTGTTACCGAGATTATTTGCACTGCCGTAGATAATTATATTATCTTTGGTTCTGGTATCTCATAGTGTTTAGTTCCGCGATAGTGGCAGCCTCTGCCCCGACTTCAGTGCTGCTTCATGAAGTCGAACTAACTTCTGCCGCCGTTAATTACACTGGCAGCATATACTATGGGTACTTTAAGATATTCGGATACTATCAAGGAAGCATAGACCCAACTACAGATGTTACTGTAGCAGATGGAACCACTCATGGCTTTTATGAGTTTAGACGTCTAGGCACTACTGAATACTTAAAGCTGGGAGCAATAAATACTAATTACATAACATTTCCTGTACAAAGCCCTCTAAATACTGATGCAAGCGCGTTTAAAACAATCAAATTACTTAGTTCAAATAGGACATTACTCTGGTCTAGAGAAAGATCTGATTTGACCTATACTAGTGATGCTTCTGGCTATACATATATCCCTGGTCAAGGGCTTGTAAATACATACCTACCTAAGTGGTCATGGACAGAACCACTCAATTATATAGTGCCCCAAGCTGGGACAAGAATAATACAGCTTTGGAGCTAACTATGAATGAAGTAAGAAATATTACTGCGCTAGAGACATCTGAGATAGATATACTATTTAATGCCTGCAAAGACAAAATATTAGAAGGTACTATGCGTTTAGTTACTGATAGTAGAGAGACAGAGGCCCATGATTGGTTAACCTCCGACTTACTTTACTCACTAGAGTCTGATAGTAACGCAGTAGTTTTTGGGTACTTTAAGGATAATGTACTATGCTGGATTAGATATGGTATTGTAACAGATGGAGTACTTAGACAGTCTTATTACTTAGCAGGTATAGATTTTGAAGGGAGTAGGAATTATTTATACTCTCAAGATTTTTTTGATGCGCTTGAGTCTTACTATAGAACTAACTACACCGAAGTACTTTCATGGACTTTAAAAGACTGCTCTACTTATACATATGAGTTAAATACTGTGACGCCTATGCTATATGATTCTGCCTCTGCGTATACATCCGAAGAAGTACAAGATTTAGATGATAGCCACACACTAATACAGCATTCTATGTCGTTTTCTTAGACAAAGAAAAAGGGCTTTCGCCCCCTTTCTATACTACTTCACCTTCTTTGACTTCTTCAGGCTGCTCTTCTGCATCCTTAACAGCGTCTCTAAGCTGCTCTACAAA
>Ga0209119_1000924_pt1 | contig 29724 bp, 25 predicted proteins | sample COG_03_FD_184747 | JGI IMG/M metagenome (GOLD analysis project Ga0209119, IMG submission 184747) | Pelagic Microbial community sample from North Sea - COGITO 998_met_03 (SPAdes) (version 2) | ecosystem: Environmental > Aquatic > Marine > Neritic zone/Coastal water | place: Helgoland, sampling...
GAAGATGATTTTGATAAAGTAATAGAAGTAAACTTAAAGTCTGTATTTAATTTAACAAAAGCAGTGATTCGTCCGATGATGAAACAACGAAACGGTTCTATCATAAATATGAGTTCTGTAGTTGGTTTAAAAGGAAATGCAGGGCAAAGTAATTATGCAGCATCAAAAGCAGGTATTGTAGGATTTTCAAAATCTGTGGCTTTAGAATTGGGCTCGAGAAACATTAGAAGTAATGTAGTGGCTCCTGGATTTATAGAAACTGAAATGACTGCAAAATTAGATGAAGCAACTGTGCAAAGTTGGAGAGATGGAATCCCTTTAAAAAGAGGAGGACAACCAATTGATATTGCAAATGCATGTGTCTTTTTAGGTTCTGATATGAGCGCTTACATTACAGGGCAAACCTTGTCTGTAGACGGAGGAATGCTTACTTAGTATATAATACATAGTATAAAAGGCTTCAATGGTAATACTATTGAAGCTTTTTTTATGCTTGAAAATTAAAATCCAAATAATATAGCACAAAAAAATAGTAAATTTAATATTCATGAGTCGTTATTTTATCCATTATACAAGAACCTTATCAGTATCTTTGTAAAAATATTTATTTGATGTCAAAAACATTTTTAGAGTTAGGAATCCTTGCTGAATTAGTAGAGAGGTTATCCGAAATACAAATTACTGTTCCTACAAAAGTTCAAGAAAAGTCCATCCCTTTCATTTTGAACAATACAAAAGATGTTGTTGTTTTAGCAAAAACCGGAACCGGAAAAACCGCGGCTTTTGGATTGCCTTTATTACAATTAATAGACGCTAAAAGCACCAAAATTCAGGCTTTAATACTAGCCCCTACAAGAGAATTAGGGCAACAGATATATACTAATTTAGTCTCATTTTCTTCAGAAAGTCAACAAACAACAATTACATCTATATGTGGGGGGGTTCCTATAAAACCCCAGATAGAACGTTTAAAAGAAACTACACATATAGTGGTAGCAACACCCGGACGTTTAGTAGACCTAGTGAAACGTGATGTCATCAATATTAAAGACATTAAATATTTTATATTAGATGAAGCAGATGAAATGGTCAATGCTTTAAAAGAGGAGGTTGGTGAAATTATCAAAGAAATTCCGAAATCTAGAAGAACACTATTGTTTACAGCGACGATGCCTGGTACTATTAAACAATTAGTTCAAAACTACATGTCTAAACATGTTGTTCATATTGAAGCAGATATGGAAACAAGTGGACACAAGGGAATCGAACATCAATATGTGGTCGTTGAACCCATAGAAAAATTAAATGTTTTACTACATTTCTTAACTTCTAAAGAAGGTGAAAGAGGTATTATATTCTGTAAAACCAAAGCTGCTGTTAATAAATTGGCAAAAAATTTAGCCATAAATAAATTTTCTTCAGGTGCTATCCATGGAAGTCTTACCCAAGGAATTAGAGATCGTATTATGGGGCAATTTAGAGAGGGACATATCGATATTTTAGTTGCCACAGATTTAGCTGCTCGTGGAATAGATGTAAAAGAAATTTCTTATGTCGTTAATTACCACTTACCAGACCGATATGATACCTATGTGCATCGAAGTGGACGTACAGCTAGAGCAGGGAAAACAGGTCTGTCTATAAGTATTATACAAAAGGAAGAGTTGGAGGAGATTCCTGAGTTTGAAGAAGATTTAGGATTGGTATTCAAAGAATATAAAAAAGCTGATGCCAAAAGTATAGAGGAAAACAATGGTTTATTATGGGCAAAAAAAATATTTAAAACCAAGCCAAATCGGGAAATATCAGAAGATTTTAAAGCACAGATAAAAACAATCTTTCATCATTTAACAAAAGAAGAATTAGTAGATAAAATTCTCTCTAATTACTTAGCACAAACAGCCAACTCTGATAATAAGGTTTTAGTCTCTAAAAAGGTAAAAAGAAATAATTAATATGGCAAATAGCATCAAAACCCAGGAGGATATTTTAGAAAAGCTTCAGATTGAAGCTTTGAATCCAATGCAGGAAGAAGCGACCTCTGTTATTGAAAAAAACAACAATACTATTTTGTTATCACCAACAGGAACGGGAAAGACATTGGCTTTTTCTTTACCATTGTTAAAGTCATTAGATCCTGAATCTAAAAATATACAAGCATTGATATTAGTTCCATCTAGAGAATTGGCCATACAAATAGAACAAGTCATTCGTTCTATGGGGTCTGGATATAAAGTCAATGCGGTATATGGAGGTAGACCAATGTCTAAAGATAAGATCGAATTAAAACATATTCCTGCTATTTTAATTGGAACACCGGGTAGAATTGCAGATCACTTTAGTAATAATCGTTTTTCTAAAGATCATATTAAAACTTTGATTTTAGACGAATTTGACAAGTCTTTGGAAGTAGGATTTGAATATGAAATGCGTGGCATTATCAATCAACTACCAATGTTAAATAAACGCATCTTAACATCTGCTACTCAAGGAGTTGAAATACCTGATTTTGTACAGCTAAAAGAGCCAAGAATCATCAATTATTTGAAAGGAAAGAGAACCTCTCAACTTACTTTTAAAACAGTCGTTTCTCCTACAAAAAGTAAACTAAAAACAGTGTTAGAATTAATTCAACACATAGGAAACGAGCCAGGGATCATCTTTTGTAATTTAAAAGATAGTATTACTCAATTAAGTACCTTTTTAGAACGAAATAAAATTAGTCACGCTTGCTTTTCTGGAGGAATGGAACAAAAAGACAGAGAACGTGCTTTAATTAAATTTAGAAATGGAACTTGTCAATTGTTAATAGCCACAGATTTAGCTGCGAGAGGTATTGATATCGTTGAAATGAAGTATATTATTCATTATGAATTGCCTAAGCATGAAGAAGAGTTTATTCATAGGAATGGAAGAACAGCCAGAGTAAATGAAAAAGGTACAGCATATATTTTAAAATGGGAAAATGAGCGTTTGCCAGAATTTATTAAAATTAGTAAGGGCATCAATATCTCGAAAAAAGCACATTATAAAGCACAATATTGGGAAACTTTATTTATTTCTGGGGGACGAAAAGATAAAATATCAAAGGGAGATATTGCAGGATTATTTTTTAAAAAAGGAGGTCTTTCTAAAGATGAATTAGGTACTATTGAATTGAAACCAGATTGTGCATTTGTAGCAATTCCATTAGAGCTTGCGAATGGTTTGGTTGAAAAACTGAACAATACACGTTTAAAAAAGAAAAAAGTAAGGGTAATAATTTTATAGATTATAACCCCAAATAACTATGAAAATATAATTAATCATGAGGCTTAATAAGTAATGTTCCAGAAACAATATTATTATTAATATCAACTCCTATAAAATTTCCTCGTGATTCTTTACCAGGATTTGAAAAATCAAAAACATTAAGATATATAGATACTTTTTGCAAATGAAACATTCCTGATATAGAAAAATCAAAATTTAATACTTGTCCCTTATTTATAACAGAAACTTTATCATCTTCAATGATAATGTCATTATTTAAACTGACAATATTATAATGATAATTTTCAATTTTCACTTCTAATTCATGGCTATTTTCAGTTAATTCAAAACAGAGAGAGTATTGCCCGAAGGTATTCATTAAAACTTTTGCATAAGGACTTTTTTTAGACAACATCAAAGGGTTTTTTCTAATATTACTCTCAACGATTATTCGATTTTTATTTAATTCTTGACAAATAATTGAGTCAAAAGAAGGTTCACTTACTTCAACATCAATTTCAGCTTTTGAATTGTATTTTTTTAAAATCATTTTTCCAGCAATTGCTCTATCATATTTATCAAAACCCGAATAGGTACCAATTAAATAGTGTCTTTCGTCAGGTGATGATTTTCCAATAAAAAATATAAATTTACTCCCTTCATTCTTTTTCGCTCCAACAAAGTATTTTGTATCAAAATGAACAAAATCTTCACTATGATTAACAGTTCCAAAAAATGTATAAACTATATTTTCTTTGTTATTGTAATTATAAAAATATTTTATTTCAATAGTTTTCCAACCATTATATATAATTACTTGCCCTTTATTCATTTTATTATCTTCTCCATAATAATAACAGATGTAATAATGGTCATCAATGGTATCTATATTATTTAGCAATACCTGTTGTTTGTTTTTTTCTTCCAATGTAAACAAATCGGTTTCTATAAATTCAAAAACATCTTTATAGCCTATATATTTAAAAAACAACGATCGATATTCTCTACTAATTTTTATTATTGGTTTTCCTGAAGTTGCTTCTCTATATTTATTATAAAGGTATTTGCCATTTACATATCCCTTTAAAAGAGTTTCAAGTTCATCCTTTAAGTTTGGTTTTTCTAAATCATAATTTCCAAAACCATATAATTGAGAGTCCTTGTATTTAAAAGGAGGGTGTGAAGATTTAAATTGGCTAATAATACTTTTTAACAAAGTCATGAATACTTGCTTTGTCAATAACAAGGTTTGATTTATTTCTTGGTTGAATGTGTTTTCCATTATTTTCAAAGAATTACATAGAGTTTATAAAAAATTGAACATATAAATATATGGAAAAAAATTACATCTAATGCAATATTTATTGGTTGAATATATTTTCCATTACTTTCCTAATTATATTAATTTAATTACAAAATAGAATAAAAATATATGGAAAAATATTGCAATATATTTAATAAAACTACATTTATAATGATAAAAAATAAAAAAAATACGGTATTTAATAAAAAAGTCAAATAATAATGTAATAAGATTTTTGTAAAAAAAATAGTTAATTTAATAATCTATTTCCATAAATATACATCGATATTCAAAATAAAATTTATTTAATAAAAATAAAATAATAGTAAGTTTTATGCTATTAATTCACTAGCTAAATATTAATTAACCCCCACCTATATTATGAAACAAAAAAATGTTTATTTCAAAAAAAAACCATTTGTATTACCTCCATTTTTAACATGGCTTTTTCTACTCTTTTTTTTCCCCAATACTACTTTAAAGGCTCAAGGATTAACTAACAAATGTTTTAAAAATACTTTTGGTTCTCTCGCAATAATTACAAAACACAATACAGAAACGGGAGATTTCATAGGAAACTATGGTTCCACCACAGGGTCTGCTGGAATCTATACAATTATAGGTAAAACTCCAAAATACCAAAAATTGAATGTTTCTTTTCCTGTAACTTTTACAATAGGGTGGGGTACAATAGCCTCAAAACCCGATGATAATTCTCAATACTGGAGCTCAACAATGTCTGGAAGTTATGATCCTAATAGTAAACATTTAAATTTACTTAATGTCATTTCTGCACCAGGTCCATTTCATGCTGTAAGTATATTTAACCCAGGAAATCTTCCACAATCACAAACATTTGAGAGTGTTTTGCAGACTGATTGTGAGAGTATTACAAATGGAACACCCATAATAACTCCAGGAAATAAAAGTCCAGAAGATATAGATTATGAAAACTTATTGAAAGGAAATTGGACTATAGATTCTAAGAATAGTTATGGCTTAGTTAAAAATATAAATATTATTGATTTAGTTCCAAGAGGAAATACTTATCCAAATCTAAGATATTATGAGGTGGCAGGAAATCTTACCTTATCAACGGGCACGGAAATCCCTTTTAAAGGCATTGCAAGCCCTCATTTAAAGGAACAGGTAAATTCTTTCGCAATATCTATAGTAGGTAATGTAAACTCCATAAATGATGATTCCTATAATATCGCATTATCAGGAATATCTACCGAAGGTGGCTCTAACAATATCAAAATGTTTTTGACAAAATCGAACGGTATGAAAAGTGATAATATACCTGAAATTGACGACAATCAAATTTCAACAGAAGAAATATTTATAAAAACAAAATAATTTACAGATGAAAAATACAATTACTTTTTTGCTAATTAGCTTACTTCAATGCTTAGTATATGGGCAAGATCACGATATGAATAAAGATTTGTTCGGTACTTGGCAAACTGACGACAAAGTGCATGAAATAAAAATTGATGCATTATTAAATGGAATATATGAAAATAAATTAAATAATAGAACTCTAAAATTTATCGCCAATGGATTATCTAATTTTGAGAATGAAATCTATGTGGACATCCCAGATGCGATCGCAGTTTCAATCAGTTTAATGAATGATCACGAAGGAGATAAAGTGAATTCAACGATGACAGGTCAAATGTATATAGATACAGATGACAACTATACAAAAATACTTCAATTATTTCATGTATTGAAAACAGATAATAATGATTTAAATAGTGGAGAAACACTGTTTTTTAAAAAAACAGAAAACGATCCTCCTCTAGTAACTCATAATGAAATAGCAAATTCAAACAGTTCATTAGAGGGATTAATAGGACCTTGGAAAAATTCTGATGCCTCGAACGGTTTAAATATTATTCATATAATTGGAAATAATATTTCTGCAACCTACAATTATTTCGATCCAAATATGAAACAAAATTTTTTAATCAAATTAAAGGGTTATGTGCAATCTACAACTAATGGAAATTATTATTTTTCACTTTCCGGTATTTCTCTCCCTTTTCCACCCACCGTTTTGACAGATAAAGATAATAATACTAAACATTATTATCAACTGAATTCTTATAGTATGTCATTGGTCGGTGAAATTATAGACAATGGATCTAATTATAGTATTAAATCTTCCTTAAACTTAGCACATGCCTATGGCAGTAAAGATAACTATTCTGCAGTAAGGTCTCAAGGGGCTTATTTTACTAAATCTAAAACTAGTTCTTTTGATTACGAAGTGATTCAGAATGGTATGGAGAGACTCAAATTTACCAATAACGGCGCAACTAATTGGGTTTCTAATATGAAAGTAGGGAGTAATCAAACTCTTAAAATGGCCTTAGATACTGGTGGAAACTATGATTGGGTAAATTCTACTCAATGCGCAACGGATGCTTGCAAAAATATTGACCATACTCAATTTAATCATTTAAAAAGCAACAGCTTTACATGGATAAATGAAGATTGGAAAGAACATAATTGGGGACCATGGGGGAAATCTGAAGCTAACTTGGGATTTGATTTGGTAAAAATAGATCCTAACAATGTTGTTCCTAGAGAGATCAGTTTAATTACAGAATTTATAAAACCAGATGGCGGTAGTATGGACCAGTTCTATGAACTCCTATGGGATGGTGCATTAGCTATTCCTTCCTACTCATCAGGTGGAAAGTATAAAGATGAAAAAACGAGAATAAGTAATATTATTATAGATTTAGTAACCAGTGGTACCATTGATCCTGACAAATTAAAAGTATCTTTTTACTACGATAAAGTCACTGGAAAAGGTACCTATGTTATCGGTAGTGGTGTTATTGATGCAACCAAAGTAGATATAGAGAGTAAAATAACCCTAGATCAAAAAAATTATGCTGATTTAGATATTCCAAATGATCCATATGAAGTTTCTTATTTATGGAGTACAGCGTTAAATTCTGTAAAAGTAGGTGGAGAATTAATTTCAGGAATAGACCCTTCAAAAACTGTATTTGCTTTTGATACAGGCTCTTCTGCTTTAAAAGGAGATTCCATAAAGATGGTTAATTTAAATAAAAAATTAAAATTAAAAAACCTGCCTACTATTGAATACAGCATGGGATTTAACAATCTAGGTGAAGTTGGGAGATTTGTAATTACTCCCGAACAATACAATCAGGAAATTGAGAAAGGAGATAAAATAAATACAAAACAAATACAGGTGCAAGATCTATCTAAAGTTCCCAATTTATGGTGTCAAGGAACAACTCTTTTAGAGGATTTATATTCTGTTTTTACATATGACATCTCTTTTAATACAAGAGGAGAGTTAGTCTTAAAAGCAAGAAATGTAGAGTTATACAATAAAGTAGGTGGACCTCAAATTATTCAACCTCAGTTTACTTGTGAAGAAAAATTTACAGACTCAGGTGGGGTTTCAGGAAATTATGAAGACAATGCGTCTGAAACGATTGTATATAGACCCGGTACCAAAGGAGAAAGAGTAGCACTCCGGTTATTCGAGATTGACATAGAATTAAATTATGATTTTTTATCTATTTATGATGGTCCAAATGATAATGAGGCTAATCTTTTAAAAACATATACAGGTTATCATGTGGGTGAAAAAATTATTTCTAGCCATCCAAGTGGAGCCTTAACAGTTAAATTTACTTCAGATGGTTCTGTTACAAAACCAGGATGGAACGCAGAAATCGATAAATGTGAAGCTCAAGATAAATGCAGAGAAGACTACACAGATACTGGAGGAAATTCAGGAAATTATGAAAATTATGCATATAAGACTAGGGTATTTACACCCGATACAAAAGGTAAAAAAGTAGCACTTCATTTTGATTATATTGACATAGAAGAAAATTATGATTATTTAATCATTTTTGATGGACCAAGTGTCAATTGGCTCGACTACAAGACGCATTATAGTGGATCTTATAAAAATGAAAAAATCAGATCTACTCACACTAGTGGTAAATTAACGACTTTATTTATTTCTGACTATTCTGTTACAAAATTGGGATGGAAGGCTTGTGTAAAAGATATTAATACCGCTTTTAGAGGAACAACTGATCATAAAAAAGAACAAAATATGATACTAAATAATACGCTAATATACCCAAATCCAGTAGCATCAGAGTTGCATATTATAATTCCTTCTATGGAAAAAACAATCGGAAACTCAGAAATTTCTATATTAAATATTTTAGGGAAAGTAGTTGGTAATTATATATATAAAGAGTCAGCCCCTTCTCTAAAAATAGACTTAAGTAATTTATCTACAGGTACTTACTTTATAAAAATTTCTAATAAAAAAGGTGTTAGTACAAAGAAAATAATGAAACAATGATTTTAATTTATTAAATCTATTACTTTCAAAATAACTTAAAAGGTAACTCCTGATATAAAATGAGAGTTACCTTTTCTATGTAAAAATAATTTTCCTGTATTTTCCAAATTAATCAAATGGAATTACAATTTAATAATTAAATATATGGAAAATAAAAAGTGGAAAATTATGATTTATACATTTGGCTAATCACAAAAAAAATAAAATGAAACACAAACTTTTACTTTTCGCATTATTATGTCCATTATTTTTATTTTCTCAAAAAATAACAATCAATGGAAACATCTCAGACGCTCAAGACTTATTACCTGGAGTATCGATATTAGAAAAAGGAACCACTAATGGAACCTCCTCAGATATTGATGGTAATTTTTCTATAAAAATAAATCAAAAAGCTACTTTGGTTTTTTCATTTATAGGCTATAAAACTCAAGAAATAAAGATTACTAACAAGAAATCACTTATGGTAATCTTAGAAGAAGATAGATCTTCTTTAGATGAAATTATTGTAAAAGGTTTTACAGGTGTAATTGGTCAAGCCCGAAGAAGAGCTGAATCCATTCAAAATATCCCAGAATCGGTAGTTACTTTTACATCAAAAGGAATTGAAGCAAAAGGAATTGAAAATATTCAAACTTTTTCAGATCATGTGCCCAATGTTAATTTTACTACATCTCAAAATATTGGTAATAACTTTATCACTGTAAGGGGTATTTCTCATATTAGAAATGGAGAATCTCCTATAGCTTTTGTAATTGATGGTGTTACATTACCGGATGCAAATTTGATCAATCAAGAATTATTTGATGTCGCTTTAATTGAGGTAGTAAAAGGACCACAAGGAGCTTTATATGGAAAAAATGCCATTGCTGGTGCAATTAATATTTTAACAAATAAACCAACAAATAATTTTAAAAATAAACTGTTATTTGGGTACGGAAGTGGTAACTTATTTAAAACACAATTTGCTACTTCAGGACCTTTAGTAAAAGACAAGTTATTTTATAGGATATCTACATCATTTAAAAAAGGAGATGGAGTTATTGATAATCAAACTCTAAACAAACCTGTAGATTTTATTGAAGACTTAACTGTACGAGCTCAAATTAGAGCAAATTTATCTGACAACACAAAATTAACACTTACCGGACAAATAATTGATGCTAAAGCAGGAGCGGTGTATTATGCAGTACCTTCAGTAGATGAGACTCCTAACGACGGTATTGGGAACGCTGTGCCAGACAGTTTTAACAATTATAAAATAGTTGCAGATCAATTTGGTACTTCTTCTTTAAAAGGTTTTTATGGAAATGCAAAACTAGAATTTAATCTCGATGATGTTAAAATTGTAAGTTCTACTACAATAAATAAAGGAGACAGAAATCATATCGGTGATTTAGATTTTACCGTTAATGATGTTTTAAGACAAATCCAAGATAGTAATTCTGATACTTTCAATCAAGAAATAAAAATCAGCTCTATAGCAAATGATTCTAAAGTAAGTTGGGACCTTGGTACCTTTTATCAAAACTCAGATAAATTATTATTTACAAAAGCTACTGCAGATTTTGGTTTCTTTGCAGCTCCTTTTACAGGAACTGGAGTTCAATCAGACTTTGCAAGCTCCGACTTTACTAATACATACAAGACATTTGCTGCATTCGGGTTTTTAGATTACAAAGCCTCCGATAAACTTACGCTTTCTTTCGGACTGCGTTATGATAATGATCAGATTTCTCAAGACAATAGAACCTTAAATAAAAATCCTGAGAAAACAGATTCTCAATTACAACCTAAAGTATCTATTGCCTACAAAATGGACGAAAAAACATTGTTATATGGTAATTACGGTAGAGGGTATCGAAGTGGTGGATTTAATCAAGACGAAACTGTTCGTTTTGGTTTAGATTACGAAGCTGAATTGACGAACAATTACGAAGTAGGAATAAAAAATAGTTTTTGGAATGATCGTTTTATCTTGAATGCTTCAGGTTATTATATTGATTTTAAAAATCAACAACAATATGCTTTAATTATTGGAGGAGACGGTAATATTAGAATTGGTAATTTTAATTTTGAAGAGAGTAAATCTTATGGTCTTGAAGCCGATGTTAAGTTAAGACCCTCTAAATATTTTGATATTTTTGCAAGTTATGGTTTGAGTAAATCTGAAATCGTAAAAGGAACGTCTACCTATAGCACCGGAACAAATGAATCTTTTGATGTATCCGGAAAAAACACCCCTTTAATTCCACAAAACAGTTTTACACTTGGTTTAGAATCTAATTTAAGTATTTCTGAAAAAGTGGAGTTTAATGGAAATATATTATTAAAAGGAGTAGGAGAGATTTACTGGCATGAAGATAATGAAGCTGTTTCCTCGTCTTATAGTTTAATGAATGCACGAATAGGTCTAACCTTTAATAAAAAAATCTCTGTCTCTTTGTGGGGTAATAATATCCTTGGAGAAGATTATATAACAGAATTTTTTGGTCAACCGTTTTCGAATGGAGGTTCAGACTTAGCTTGGAAAGGAAACCCTGCAATGTATGGGTTAAATCTAACGTTTAAATTTTAAATAATTTGTTTTTTTTATTTCATTTCTACTATCAACTATTTAATAGTTAAATGGTTGATAGTTATGATTAAAAACTACTAATATATTTTATAAAGTAATTCACAGCTATGAAACTTCACATAACATTCAATAAAAAAAGAGCTTAAAGTAAAACGTTTTCGACTCTTCACATAAAAAAATAATTAAATTTAAAAATAATAATAATTCTAACCCTTAATTGATTTTAAAATGAAATTTTATTTAAAAAATAGTCTAGCTTTAATTTTTATATTATTAATAATATCCTGTAATAAAGATGTCGTTTTAAAACCCAATACCTTTTTGGAGGATGACCAAAATCAGGTATCTGTTCCCATACCATTAGTCGCAAAAGAGCTCATGTCTATCATAAAAAAAGAAGTTGGAGATATTAAAGATCCTAAAACATATCTATTAAATAATAGTTCTTTTGGAGGTGACAGCAGACCAAAATCTAATTATCTTCATTTTGATAAAACTGATCTTGTTTTCACTTATTTAGGCCTTTCAATCAAAGGAAGTGGAGGCGGTGGTGGATTCATGGACGGTTTAGAGATCTTAGATAAGATATCAGAGATTGATATTTATGATATTTCTTCTGTAGAAGATGATAAATTATACATTGTAGCGGGTGGTATCGGAGCACCAACTGCGTTAAAGAAAAATTTAGATTCATTAATTACATCAATTGTTGCTTCGGCAAATGAACTGGCAACATTAAAAGGAAAAAAATTAGGAGGTGTTTTAAGTGTTGAATCTGGACCCGCAAATGCAATGATTGCAATGCTAATCAGTAAAGAATTAAAACTACCTTTAATAAATGCCGATGGAGCTGGACGTTCAGTTCCCTCCCTTACTAATTTAAGCTATGCGCATGAAAATTATAGCATAAATCCTACAGTATTAACCTCAGTAACAGAAACACCAGCAATTATAAAAGTTCTTCATCCAAAAGATGCTAGCGATGCTGAAAAGAAGATAAGAATCGAAATCTCAGAAATTGGTAATATTGGAGGATTGGCTCTTTGGGCTCAAACAGGTAGTGAATTGAAGGCATCATCTATTGTGAAAAACACCTATTCTGAAGCTTTTATTTTGGGTATTTACACCTATTATGGAATGTTCTATGATACAGAATACTTGAAAATGTATTTTGATCATTACGGAGGTTATATATCTTCTTACATGGGAATTCTTACAGACTTTATATCAATTAGAGAGGAAGGATTTGATAAAACAATATTAACAGTGACCACCCCTGCAGAACAAAATATTACCATAGAAGCTCTTAATGAAAATTTAATATTCAAGGATGGTAATACTACTATTGTTACAGCACCTAATTTAATTTCATATATGGTAGAGTACCAGCCAAATAATTTTATTCCATTAAATAATGGGGATGCTGATTTGATGAAGCTATTTCGTGGACGTAGAATCTACATAATAAATAGTCATGCCAATAATAGACTGTACGATTACAGCCAAACATTTTTAAAGGTTTTAAAGGATGCTTTTAGTTATGATGGTCCTGTTGAACCACCTCATTATTGGAAATATTAATATAAAAAGTATTCATACTATTAAAATTAACTCAACAAGTTATACTATAATAATTCTAAATAAATTTATATGAGAGTTGCCACAGACATTGGTGGAACTTTTACAGACCTTGTGTGTCTTGAATTTGATAAAAATACAGGCAAACCCATAGGTGTAAAAGTAGCTAAATCAGATACCACCCCTGCAAATTTCGAGCAAGGTATTTTAGATACTATTAAAAAAGGGAAGGTCAATTTAAAAGAAATAGATTTTTTTGCTCATGGTACAACCGTTGTAATTAATGCCCTAACAGAGCATAAAGGCGCGAAAACAGCTTTAATAACCACCAAGGGCTTTAGAGATGTTTTAGAAATAGCAAGGTGTAATAGACCTGATCTTTTCAATTTTAATTTTATAAAACAACCTCCTTTTGTACCTAGATATTTACGTTTTGAAGTAGAGGAAAGAATGAGTTATAAAGGAGAGGTACTTCAAGAATTAGACATTAGTGTATTAAAATCTATTGTAAAAACTTGCAAGGATGAAAAAGTAGAGGCCATTGCGATTTGCTTATTACATGCTTATAAAAATCCAATCCACGAAATTCAACTAAAAAAGAGGTTATTAGAGTTAAATATTTCGGTAGAAGTAATTGCTTCTCATGAAGTAACCAGAGAATGGAGGGAATATGAACGAACAAGTTCTACGGTTTTATCAGGATATGTATTGCCTATTGCAAAAAAATATTTAAATAATCTAGAAAGCAAATTAAAAGCCCAAGGATTAAAAGATACCCCTTACATCATGCAATCAAATGGCGGTATTACAACAATTAATGATGTTAAAACCAATCCTATCACCATGGTAGAGTCAGGACCTGCCAGTGGAGTATTCGGAGCAATTGCATTGGGAAAAGTTATTGGTAAGAATGATTTAATTGTTTTGGATATTGGTGGCACAACAGCAAAATGTGCACTGGTAGAAAACGGACAAGTAAAAATAACAACTAACTATAAAATTGAACATTCTAGAACACAGGCAGGTTATCCTATTCAAACTCCAGTGATAGATATTGTAGAGATTGGTAATGGAGGAGGAAGTATTGCTTGGGTAGATCAAGGAGGTAAAATGCATGTAGGACCAAAAAGTGCAGGTGCAATGCCAGGACCCGCTGCTTACGGTAGAGGAGGAAAAAATCTTACAACAACAGATGCAAATATCATTACAGGAAGAATTCATCCAGATTATTTTTTAGGGGGTGAATTACAGCCAGATTATGAAAGTATTGAAAAAGCTGCAAGACCACTTTGCAACGTTTTGAAAGGAGACAAGATAGACGTTGCTAAAGGAATTATACGAATTGCAAATGCTAATATGATCAATGCTTTAAAATTAATTTCTGTAAACAAAGGCTATGATCCTAGAGATTTCACTATGGTAGTCATTGGTGGAGGAGGAGCTATGCATGGTGCCGATTTAGCAAGAGAATTACAAGTATCAGAATTGATAGTCCCTCCGCATGCTGGTGTATTCTCAGCATTTGGCATGCTGATGTCAGACATCAGAAGAGACTATATCAGAACAAATGTATGTACGCTTAGAGAAAATCAAAAAAATCTAATTGTTGCTACTTTTAATGAAATAAAAGAAGAAGCAATCTCAAATTTTAAAGCTGATGATACTTCTTCCGAAAAAGTAAAATTCACCTATTATGCAGATTTACGTTATGCTGGTCAAGAGCATTATGTAAAAGTGTTGCTAGATCATTTTTCAGAACAGACATCATTAGATGAGATTATCGAGCATTTTCATCATGAGCATAAAAAACAATACTCATTTGCATTAGACGCCGTGGTAGAATTGGTGAATTTTCATTTAGTTGCAGAAGTACCAGTTGATAAACCAGATTTCCCTAAGATGTCTGTTACAAACAAACAAATAGAAGATGCTATTTTTGATCAAAGAGCAGTAGATTTTGACGACTTAGGTGTCCATACAACCCCTTTTTATCACAGAGATTTACTAGAACCTAACATGACTTTTAAAGGTCCTGCTGTTATTGCAGAAAAAGCGACTACAACAGTGGTCACCCCTCTGCATAGAGTAAACATAGATCAATATGGTAATTTAATTTTAACGATCGATAGCTTATTATAGTATGGAAAAATTTACATTAGAAATAATTCAAGATGCTTTAGTTGCTGCAGGTGATGAAATGTTTAAAACTCTAGAACGAACTAGTATGAGTCCTATCATTTATGAATCGTTAGATTATGCCGTGGGAATTACAGATTCTAAAGGAGAATTACTAGCGCAAGGGAATGGTGTTACCGCTTTTTTAGCAGCGTTAGATTCGGTAGTTAAAGCCACTTTAGAAAAGTTTGATAAAAATAATCCATTAAAAGAAGGGGATATCATTATTGCAAATACACCTTATGCCGGTGGGGGAACACACTTGTCTGATGTTTCTGTGATCTATCCTGTTTTTTATAAAAAGGAAGTCATTGCTTTTACAGTAAATAAGGCGCACTGGACTGAATTAGGAGGAACATTTCCGGGTTCTGTATCTACGGTTGCTACAGAAATTTATCAAGAAGGACTCCATTTTCCTTTTATTAAAGTGAAATCCGCGGGAATCCTAAACGACGCTATTATAGATTTAATTAAAGGGAATGTTCGTTTACCAGAGAGTACTTTAGGTGATTTATTTGCAGGAATTGCAGCGGCAGAAGTAGGTGCAAAACGTGTCATTTCTATCATAGAAAAATATGGATTAGCTACCTATAAAAAAGCAAAAAATGATTTTCTTGATTACGGGGAGCGCATGTGTATTGAAGCCCTGAAAGAAATTCCAAATGGAATTTATAAAGGTGAAACGACCATAGAAGATAATGGTTTTGGGGAGGGCCCTTTTCCTATAAAGGCAAAGGTAACAGTTACAGATACGGAATTCATAGCAGATTTTAACGGATCTCATCCTCAAGTAAAAGGAGCAACAAATCTCTCTTATAGTGGGTTGGTTACTGGTTGTAGAAGTTTGTTTAAAGCCATTACAACCCCACAAATGGATGCGAATGGGGGGTCATTTAGACCGATGAAAGTACGCTGTGATCCAGGAACAATTGTAAGTGCAGAATCCCCTTCAGCAGTTTCTGTATATTATGAAGTATTGGTAACTTCAATCGATTTAATATGGAAAATTTTAGCCCCTTTAATACCAGATAAATTGCCTGCAGGGCATATGCGCTCTATTTGTGCAACATTTATTTCAGGAATTCACCCAGATACAAAACAATTTTATATCCAAGCAGAACCCCTTGCAGGTGGTTGGGGTGCCTCAGCAAACCACGATGGTAACAGAGGACAACTTTCTTGTGGAAGTGGTGAGTCTTATAACATCCCTATCGAAATAAGAGAAATGCGCTATGGCATACAAGTAGAACAATACGCTTTTCATAACGAAGGAGGCGGGTATGGAGAATTTCAAGGAGGAAATGGACAGTATTTAGATTATAAAATTGTGTCCGATGGCGCACATGTAACAGCTGCTTTCCTTGGAGAAAAAACAAAAACTTGGGGCATGAACGGTGGGCATGATGGTTCCTACAATTATTTTATGATTATAAAAAAAGATGGTACAAAACAAAGACACAGCTTAGGAACAAACATCTATTTAGAAAAAGGGGATGTTGTGAGGTGTGTAACAGCAACTGGAGGCGGTTATGGGAATCCAAAAAACCGCTCAAAAGAACTGGTTTTATTAGATGTGAAAAATGAGTATATCACTAAACAAGAGGCCAAAGAATTTTATTAGTTTTAAAATATTGTTATTTTTAAATAGATAAAAAATGAAAAAAAGAACTTCAAATACCAGTAATCGACCCTTCAATTGCGGCTTTAAAACAAGTAGCCTATATGAGTGTTAATTACGGCTGGAAACCCTCACGAAAATGGAGTTGTGAGGCACCACCTCTAGAAGATTTACAACGTTTTGGTTTATTTAAAGAAGCGTATCAATTTGGAAATAGAATTATAATTAGCTAATGGAAATAAAGAAAATATCATACCCATTTAAAGAAGAACATTACAATAAATCTTTTTTTCATATCAAAAATGAAAAAGTTGATTTTAAATTTGGCACAGTGTATTTAAAGAAAGGAACTCGAATTCCTGAAAAAGGATTTACCAAACACGACAGTCATGAAATTTCAATCATTCAAGAAGGAAAAATAGAAATGTTAAACGAAGATGGTTCTGTTAAAGGTTATTTAACTTCTGGAGATGTAGTTTATATAGAAAAACTAGAGGCTCAAGCAGGTAATGTTCTAGAAGACACCCAACTGATGTATACACTAATTAAATAAATATAGATATGGAAAATAATTTGAATACAACCAAATGGTATAGTCTTGCAGGTATATGGTTTGGTGGCATCGTAAGTGTACCTGCATTATTGGTAGGTAGTACATTAATAGCTTCCTTAAGTTTTAATTATTCCATTTGGGCAGGTTTAATAGGTTTTAGTTTTGTGATCTTATTTATGTCATTAGTAAGTATTGCAGCTGTAGAAAAAAGAAAAGCAACAGTTTCTTTAGCAGCAAGTAGTTTTGGTGAAAATGGTGCAAAATTAATTGTTGGTTTAGTAATAGGTTTATCTACTTTAGGTTGGTTTGGTATTCAAAGTAATATTGCTGGTGCTTCGTTTTCAAAAATAGTACTACAAATGGGTGGTCCAGAAATTTCTATTTGGATATCATCTGTTTTTTGGGGAATCATTATGGTATTAACTGCTGTTTTTGGTTTTAAATATTTAAAATTATTAAATTATATTGCTGTTCCTGCTATAATTGTATTGCTTGTTTACGGAATGGTAATTACCTTTAAAACCCATAGTTTTGAAGAAGTATTGAACTTTACTCCTAAAGAAAATATGCCCTTACTACAAGCCATTGGCTTTACAATTGGTTTTATTTCGGTTGGAGGGGTTATCTCTCCAGATTATAATCGATTTGCAGCTACAAAAAAAGACGCTATTTTAGGATCTCTTTTAGGGGTTATTCCATCGGCATTATGTTTATTAGCTATTGGCGCAATTTTAGCAATTACACAAGGAACCTATGATATTGTTGAAATATTTTCAACACTAGGCTTTCCTTTTTTAGCAATGTCAATTCTTATTTTGGCAACTTGGACCTCCAATGTTATAAACATCTATTCTTCAGGATTAGCCTTTAATAGTCTCTTAAATCTAGGAAATAAAAATCGTTCGAAAACAACCTTAATCGTTGGAGCTTTTGGAATCTTGTTAGCGGCTTTGGGAGTTTTATCTCACTTTATGAGTTTTATCTCACTTCTGACGATTACAATTACCCCGATTGCAGGGGTAATGATTTCAGACTATTTTATTTCTAAAACATACAAGGAGGAGGCTCAAAAATTTAATTGGAAAGGAATTTTTTCATGGATGTCGGGAGTTGTTTTAATGTTAAGCATGACCTCTGAAATAAAAAATATTATAGGAATTATTAGCGCAGCTATTGTATACTATATCCTACAAGAAATCGCCAAAGAGAGACATGCAGAAAATTAATATAGAAGATATCGAATACATTGCAATGGGTTCTACCGTCTTGGGAACAGGTGGTGGTGGAGATCCTTATATTGGAAAACTATTTGCAAAAGAAGCGATGAAAAAATATGGAGAAGTTTCTCTAATAAAAGCATCTGAATTAGAAGACGATGCACTAGTTGTTCCAATAGCAGCTTTTGGAGCACCGATGATCTTGGTAGAAAAATTGTTTTCAGGAGATGAATTTATCAAAGCTTTTGAAATGATGGAAAGTTATTTGGGTAGAAAAATAGATGCAGTAATGCCGGCAGAAGCAGGAGGTTTAAATGGAGTTATTCCATTTTCAATTGCCGCTCAAAAACAAATTCCATTAGTTGATGCAGATGGTATGGGAAGAGCTTTTCCGCGTTTAGAAATGACAACATTTACATTGCATAACATTCCTGTTTCACCCATAACCCAAGCAGATGAAAAAGGAAATAGAAATGTATATCATACCATTGATAATACCTGGGGAGAAACGTTGGTAGGAGCTACAACCATTCAAATGGGGGGAAGTTGTGCTATTGGATGTTATCCAATGAGTGGAAGACAATTAAAAGATGCTGGAGTACACGGTATCGTTACGTATGCAAAATCGCTAGGAAAAGCCATTTTAGATGCTAAAAAATTAAATTTAAACCCCTTAGATTCTTTAATTGAAAAAGCCGCAGCAGTAAAATTATTTACTGGAAAAATTAGTGCTATTTCAGTAAAAACCGCAGGTCGTTGGAACAAAGGAGTTTGTGAAATTATCGGTTTAGAAGATTTTCAGAATTCGATCATGGAATTAGATTTTCAAAATGAATTTTTAATGGCTAAAAAAGATCGTAAACCTGTAGCAATCACTCCAGATTTAATTGTATTAATTGATGCAGAAAATGCTCGACCAATAACTGCTGAAACAATTCAATATGGGACTCGTGTTGTAGTTTTAGGAATGAAAGCCAATCAACAATGGAGAACGGATAAAGGAATTGAATTAGCAGGGCCAAAAAAGTTTGGATATGATGAAAAATATATTCCAATAGAAGAATTAAATAAAAAAATAGAAGATGTATTATAAAATAGGAGTTGATGTAGGGGGCACAAATACAGATGCTGTTTTAGTTTCAAATAAGAATGTAATTTTAGCAAAAACGAAACAAACAACTTCTACAACTATTAGCCATGGAATAGAAAATGCAATTAAGAACGTAATTTCAGAAGGAAATATTCCAACAGAGAAAATAAAATACATAATGTTGGGCACCACACATTGTACAAACGCATTGGTAGAGCGTAAAAATTTGAATAAAGTTGGAGCAATACGTATAGGACTCCCTGCAAGTAGGGCTTTACCCATTATGACAGACTTTCCTGAGGACTTAAAAAAAATCCTAGGAAAACACAATTATTTAGTTCACGGCGGGTACGAATTTGATGGGAGATTGATAAGCCCGCTTAACGAAAAAGAAATAAAGGGATATTTGTTAAAAATGAAAGGAGAGGTAGAGTCCCTTTCGATTACAGGTATTTTCTCTAAAACGCTACCGAATCAAGAATTAAAAGTAGCAGAATGGGCAAAAAATGTGTTAGGAACAGGAATCAAAATTAGTTGTTCTCATCAAGTTGGTGGTCTAGGACTATTAGAAAGAGAAAATGCATCAATTTTAAATGCATCTTTAAAGGGTGTTGCCACAAAAATGGTCACTGCATTTAAAGAAACTATAAAAAAATTAGGCTTAAATTCTCAATTGTTTATCGGTCAGAATGATGGAACATTAATGTCTTTAGAACAAGTTCAAGAATTCCCAGTATTGACAATTTCTTCAGGCCCAACGAATAGTATCAGAGGAGCAGGTGCTTTATCAAAAATAAGTAATGGTATTGTGATTGATGTCGGTGGAACAACTTCTGATGGTGGTGTATTAGTAAATTATTTCCCTAGAGAAAGTACCCAATCTGCTCAAATAGGAGGGGTAAGAACAAATTTTAGAATGCCAGATGTTGTAGCTGTGGGTATTGGAGGTGGAACAACTATTCGAATTCAAAAAGAACATTGTCAATTAGGACCGGATTCAGTAGGATATCAACTAAAAGAAAAAGGAATTGCTTTTGGAGGAAATGTTTTAACAATTTCAGATGTTTTTATTGCTGAAGAGCAACTGCAAATAGCAGGAGCTTCACGTTCTGAGATTTTAAAAAAAGAAATCTCTAAAGTAATGAATTTACCCTATGAACGTATTTTACAAAAGGTAAAAGAAACGATACAAATAGCAATTGAAAAATTAGTAGACACATTAAAAACAGATGGAAAAGATATTCCTGTAATTGCTTGTGGTGGTGGTGCCTTTTTATTACCTCAAAAAATAGCAGGTGCTTCTAAAGTAGTGTTCCCAGAACATATGGAAGTTGCAAATGCTTTTGGAGCTTGTATTGCTCAAATAAGTAGTGAAGAAGAAATTGTAATCAATACAATACAAAAAAATGAAAAAAATGAGCTAAAAAACCTGTTGGAAAAAGTAACCACTAACTTACTTCAAAAAGGCGCATTAGCATCGAGTATCGATGTTTTAATGAAAGAATCCACTCCTTTAGCATATTTGCCAGGAGCCGTAAAATTAAAAGTGAAACTTTGTGGAGATTTCATCAGTTAATATGAAATTAATATTTTGATTTTTTTTAGAAATACTATTTATTTTCATAGAGTGCCAATTGTTTTTTCATTATCGGCCTAAACAAAAAAGGAAAATAAGACAGTGCAAGCATCGCAGGATAACCATACGGTAAATTAGGACTGTGTTCTTTTGATTCTAACAAATGATAGGGTTTTGCTCCCATGTGATGATGATCAGAATGTCTTGTAAGCTCAAATAACAGGACTCTTCCTATCATATGATCAGAATTCCATGAATGCTTTGGTTTTACACGTTCATATCTACCATTTTCTTGAATTTTTCTTCGCAATCCATAATGAGCGAAATAATTTTGAGCTTCCAAGATAGAGATGCCATGAACACATGAAATAAAATAAAAGATCGATATGTATAGACCAAAAAAATGGTAAATACTAAAAAGAAAAAATATTGGAAGAAGTGTATACAAAATCATAGGGTTGAATAATGGAGATTTTCCATCAGCTTTTAAACGTTGGGCTTCTAATTTCCATGTTTTAAAATAACCTCCTATTTGTGACCGCAGCGCGAAAAAATAGAAAATATCTCCTTCTTTTGCAGAGGTAAAATCTTCTGGCGTACCTATATCTCTATGATGACCACCATTATGATAAGGAATAAAGTGATTTTGAAGCGCAGTTAATAGCAGTGTATGAGCTAAAACTTTTTTTACTAAATCATCTGTTTTATGTCCTAATTCATGACCAATATTAATTCCATTTACACCAAGAATAGTTCCCATCATTAAAATACACGCTATCAAATCTGATAACGGCAATGCTGTATCCGAAACAGTAATTAAAAACTGTGATATCACAAAAAGGTGAAGAGGGACAGATAAATAGAGTACTACATCAAAAAAAATATCTTTTTTTGCTAAATCTTTTTCAACTTCATTTAAATTATAGGTGTTTTTTGGAAGAAATTGTTCTAAAACAGGAACAAAAACATATAAGAAAAACAATCCTGTAAAAGCATAGACACCTGATGTGTTGAATGTAATGATTCCTAGAATAGGAACAATAAAAGCTGCAAAGTATTTAAATTTTCTCATAAATAGGAAGTTTAAGGGTGTTAAGGGACATGAACTTTAAATGTATTTTTCCTCTAAGTTAAGTGAAATTTTTGACTTGTTAATTTAGATGTCCTATTGATCTCTAGTTATTTACAGAATTTAAAAAAAAATGAAATGAAGTACTATCAGCTGGGAGGATAATTAGGAGCCAAGTGGTAATTCGAACAGCATGAGAATAGCATGAGACTACATAATAAAAATCAAGAAACGATTGAATAACACTCTTCACATTTTCCTTGGAGTAATACCTGTGATACTTCTACCTTACGATTGGCTATTTCGGGAATAATAAAATTCGTTTTTAAACAATCTACTTTTCCACATTCTAGACATTGAAAATGAGGGTGAACATCGTGATGAGTCGTAGATGAACAACCACGACATTTTGCATACCATTTTAAACCATCTTTAGCCAAAAATGAGTGTAAAATACCATCATCTTCAAGCTTTTCTAAAATACGATATACAGTAGTTTTGTTCATTTCAGATTTAAGACGTTCAATTAACGTAATAACCGAAGTTGCACTTGAATTTACAGCAAACTCATTTAAAACTATTTTTACCGATTTTGTTTTTCTTAAAACACCCATATCAAACCTCACATAAAAACTACAAAACAAATATACACACATTAAGTTTAAAATATAAAAAAGAATGCAACTTAGTTGCATTAGTTGTTACGATTTGTATCTTTGCAACTCAGTTGTAATAAATAAAATATTAATGATCGTAATAAATCAGAAATCAGACGCAATAGGTGTTATTGCAAGTACACTTTGTCTTATTCATTGCCTAGCAACTCCAATACTATTTATAACACAAAGTTGCTCCGTAATATCTTGTAGCAATACTCCAGCATGGTGGGGGTCTTTGGACTATCTATTTTTGGTAATTTCGTTTTTTGCTGTTCACAAAACAACAACAAACACTTCATTAAAATGGATAAAACCAGCTTTATGGATAAGTTTCTTAGCCTTGTTGAGTATTATTATAAATGAGAAAATAGGTTTATTTAATATCAACGAAAGTAGTATATATATTCCCGTTACATCACTAGTATTCTTGCATTTATATAATAGAAGCCACTGTAAGTGTAACACAAAAACATGTTGTACAAATGAATAAAAAAGAAAGCTATGAAATTACAGGCGATCATCACCATTCAACGAGCATAAAAACACCTCTACGTGCAAATGCTTTTGAAAAATCTGATGACGAAAAAATTAAAAACATTCAACATTATTTTAAAATGATAATGGAAGAAATGGGATTAGATTTAACGGATGATAGTTTATCTGGCACACCTTATCGTGTTGCCAAAATGTACGTAAAAGAGTTGTTTTATGGATTAAATCCCAGCAATAAACCAAAAATATCAACTTTCGAAAACAAGTATCGTTATAAGAAAATGTTGATTGAGCAAAATATCAATATAGATTCTGCCTGCGAACATCATTTCCTACCAATAGTGGGCTTTGCTAACGTGGCATATGTTCCAAAAAATAAAGTAATTGGCTTATCAAAAATCAATCGTTTAGTAGATTATTATGCACGTAGGCCACAAGTTCAAGAACGGTTAGTCCTTCAAATTCTTGATGATTTACAAGAGATCTTAGAAACAAAAGATGTTATTGTTTCGGTGACAGCAAAACACCTTTGTGTTTCCTCAAGAGGAATAAAGGATCAAAGTAGCTTTACTACAACTTTAGAATATGGAGGCTGTTTCGCAGAAAGTGCTACTCGTAACGAATTTTTAAACATCATTAACAATCAAAAACTATAAAAGAGAACCAAAGAATTAGTATTAGAAATTAATATATCAGGTTCTCTTTATTTTCTCCGTTAACCTTTCTTTAATATCACAATAAAATCCACTAGATTTTAAAAGCAACTTTTTTTATTAAATAGAGGAGGAGCTAGTAGATACTCTTTTTAAAAAAAAACGATAAGAAAGCGGTGTCATTTATTTAAATGTGATCATAAATCCTTAAAATTTATTTATTTTTTAATAGTGTGAATTTATTTTTTAATCTTAAATTAGCAGTAATATAATTTTTTGATATGATAGAACTTTTAACTAAAAAATTGCTCAACACTAATTTAGAGGATCCAGACTTATTATTAGGAACCGAACGTTATAAATCTAATAAAATCCTACCAGAGGCTAATGTTATAAAAATCGGAGGACAGAGTTTTATGGACAGAGGGAGAAAAGCGGTATTCCCATTAATAGAAGAGATAAAAGAAAATCTACCCAAACATCAAATGATTATTGGTACAGGTGCAGGAACTCGAGCTAGACATGCCTATAGTGTTGGTATTGATATGGGGATGCCAACTGGTGTCCTTGGTCTTTTAGGAACCTTTGTAAGCATTCAAAATGCCAAAATGATTCACTATTTGTTAGCCGACCATGGAATTCCTTACATAGAACCAGGTGGGTTTTCTCAATTGCCACTATATCTAAAAGAGCGAAACGCAGCAATATTTTTTGGAATGCCTCCTTATACTTATTGGCAACGAAATCCAGAAATTGGAAAAATACCACCATATCGAACAGATACAGGGTGTTATTTAATAAGTGAGACGTATGGTACCAAAAATATGATTTATATAAAAGACGAAAAAGGTCTTTATACGAATGACCCTAAGAAGGATAAAAATGCAAAATTTATTCCTAAAATCACTGCTGGTGAATTAATGGAAAGAGATTTAGATGATGTTGTCGTTGAAAGATCCGTTATTGAAATGATGACGAGTGCTAAAAACGGACGACAGATTCAAATTATAAACGGAATGGAAAAAGGAAATTTAACCAAAGCGTTAAATGGAGAACATGTGGGTACAATTATAACTTCGAATTAAAATGGAAAACAAACATCATAATCATATCGACTCGCTATACATGCGTGAGAGTTTACTAGATAAAAAAGTAATGGCTATTGGAGAAGGATCTTCAACTTTTAAAATGCTGCCTTATGTGCACATTGTAAAAATTGGGGCCAGTTCTTTTATAGATAAAGGAAGAGAGGCTACGTATCCAGTGGTCGACAAAATGCGTGAAATTTTAAAGAAAGAAAAACTTGTCATCAGTACTGGTGGTGGCGCAAGAAGTAAACATTTATTTTCGGTAGCTTTAGACTTAGGAATGCCAACAGGTGTTTTAGCTCAACTAGCAGGTGAAGATGCTCTTGGAAATGCACATATTTTAGGAACTTTATTATCTCCAGAGGGAGTAATAGCGATTCCGCCAGAATCTATAGGCCATCTATTACCACTTTTTTTACAAGCAGCTCCTGGTGTAATTTATGCTGGTATGCCTCCGTACTCTATTTGGGAGCACCCCTCTAAAAAGGGAAATATTCCTTCCCATCGTACAGACTCAGGTGCTATAATTTTAGCAGAAACATTTGGATTTAAAACAGTCACCTTAGTAAAAGATGTAGATGGTTTGTATGATAAAGACCCCAAAGAATTTAAAGACGCAAAGTTTATTGATAAAATCAACGTCAATGAATTAGAAAAAATGAATCTAAAAACATTACCATTTAATAGAGTTGTCATAGACATTCTAAGAAACAATAAAAGTTGTACACACTTTCAGGTAGTAAATGGAAATAACCCAGATTTAATTGAAGACTCTATTAATGGAAAACATGTGGGCAGCATAATTCACAATGACCTTTATGAAGGTTAGTCTAAATGACATAGAATTTAAGTATCCTAAAGAGGAAGTCCTCTTTAAAAATTTTCATGTTTCAATAAAGAAAAATGAAATCACCTGTCTCCTTGGTCAAAATGGAAGTGGAAAAAGTACAATCCTAAAATTAATCCTTGGTGCAGTCTCTGCGTCTGAAGGAAGCATCCTTTTTGACAATAAAAAGATCAATAATACCTCTAAAAAATCACGTTTAATTGGATACATCCCCCAATCATATAGTTTGGATGGTGAAATGTTTGTCAAAGATATTATTCCTTTTATTGCAAGCCTGCATGGATTAGAAAAAAACAATATTGATGAAAGAAAAGCGTTTTTAGAACATTCTCTAGGATTAACACCTTTTTTTAATAAACAAATTAAAAAGCTTTCAGGAGGTCAGAAGCAATTGGTTAATATTGCAATCGGACTTACGCACAATCCTGAAATATTGTTATTAGATGAGCCTTTTGTTGGACTCGATTTTAATGTTAAATTAAATTTAATTTCTTTTTTAAAGTCATTAAACAAAACAATTATCTGTGTAACTCATGATATCGATTTGGCGGAGAGAAATGCAGACACAATAATTCTATTAAAAAATGGTAAGATTTTAGAACAAAGCAAGCCAGCAGCTTTAATAAGAAAACATCCTTATATTACAGCTGAAATTGATTTTAAAGAAGGGGTAGCGTTGAATAATATGATTTTTAAAGAGGAAATTTATGTGGATTTTCAAAATAGAAGAGCTACTCTTTTTTGTAAAAATACTTCTTTAATGAGTGAAGAAATAGAACGATTTAAAAAAGAGCACGACGAATTTATCATTGGCTCCAGAGTATCTCAAAATAATTTAACTTCTACGTTAATGGGGCTTCATAATATTTCTTTATCTAATCTCAAAAGAGAGAAAAAAGTAAGAAAGAAAAAAAAGTAACAATGAATTTTATTTTACCAGGTTATTATATTTGTAAAAGAACATGGAAAAAGCTGTACTATAGACCCATACACTTTATTTTTTCATTTATACAACCTGTGTTTTGGCTGACAATTTTTGGTTTTTTATTTGAAGATAAATTTATTTTTTCTGAGGGTAATTATATGGATTATTTATTGCCAGGTGTTTGTGCCATGACAGTACTTCAAACCAGTGCTCAATCTGGAATTTTATTTATTAAAGATTTTCAGTCACAATTTTTTGGTCGTTACAACTTTACAGGAATTTCTAAAACATCTTTATTATTTTTTAAAATATTCGCAGATTATAGTCGTGTAGTATTGCAAGTGTTTGTATTAGTAGGCATTGGCTATCTAATGGGAGTTGAAACTATTTTTATAGATGTTGTAGGTTTTTTAAAAGTCATCCTATCAACTTTTATGTTTACCTATTTTTATGCATCTTTATCTTCGTTTATAGCGATCAAGACAAAAGTATCTGAACTTATGGCTACATTTATTCATTTATTTAATTTACCAATTATATTTACCAGTACCGCTCTAGTACCAAATAAAAATCTACCTATTTGGATAGAACAAATAGCTAAATACAATCCATTGTCTCATCTAAGTAATATCATAAGAGAAGCTATTATTGTTTCTAATTTTGATAACGGAAATACAACATTTAGTTTTCTTTTATTGGGTGGTTTAATGATCATCAGTTTTTTTTGTATCACCCGTTATTTTAAAACCATCAACTATGATTAAAAAAATTACTTTATTTATTGCTTTGTTTGGAATGGTCTTTACGAGTTGTAAACCAACTAATAACATTGATAAATTAACCATAGCAACTGCAGCTAGCGCTCAATTTGCGTTAAAGAAATTAGCCATTAATTTTTCTAAAAAACACAATATAAAAGTAGATGTTATTTTGGGTTCATCAGGTAAATTAACAACTCAAATTATCAATGGGGCACCCTACGATTTATTTTTCTCTGCAGATATGTATTATCCAAAAATGTTGTTTAATAAGGAGAAAACAGAAAAAAAACCCATCACCTATGCCTATGGTGCTCCCGTTATTTGGACGATGAGAAAAGACATAGCCATTGATTCTTTAGTTCAATTAAAAGATCCATCAATAAAACATTTAGCCATAGCCAATCCCAGAAATGCACCCTACGGAAGGAAAGCAATTAGATATTTAAAACAAAAAAATGTATATATGAGTGTAGAGCATAAATTAGTTTATGGGGAAAGTATTTCTCAAGTAAACGAATATGTTTTAAATAAAACGGTAGAAGTAGGGGTTACCGCAAAGTCAATAGTATCCTCTCCAAAATTAAAAGGAAAAGGTTTTTTTAAAGAGCTAGACAAAGAGTATTGGGTTAAACAAGGGGCTGTCATTATAAAAAATAAAAATTTACCAGAAATGAAAAAGCAGTTTTTAGAGTATGTATTGTCTGAAGAAGGAAAAGAAATATTGGTAAATTATGGATATTCAATTATATAATAAATGCCAGATTTAAGTCCTATATTATTATCTCTAAAACTAGCACTGCTAACATCTTTTGTTTTGTTAGTTATTGGTTTGCCTATTGCATATGCGTTAAGTATTTGGAAATCAAAAGCAAAAATATTTGTAGAAAGTTTAGTTAGTTTACCGATTATATTACCCCCTACAGTGATTGGATTTTATTTGCTTATTTTATTTTCTCCTGAAAATCTCTTTGGAGAAACCCTAGCAAACTTTGGAATTCATATTCCATTTACATTTTCAGGAATTTTAATAGCATCATTGGTATACAGTTTTCCTTTTATGGTGCAGCCGTTACAGAAAGCATTTGAGCAAATTCCGCAGCATTATTGGAATATATCATATACATTAGGTAAATCTAAATTTGAAACTTTGATAAAGGTTGTTTTACCTAATATGAAGCACGCCATATTAACTGGTTTTATTCTTACATTCGCCCACACCATGGGAGAATTCGGTGTTATTTTGATGATAGGAGGTAACATACCTGGTGAAACAAAAGTAGCCTCTCTAGCAATATACAGTGATTTAGAAGCTTTGGACTATAGTGCAGCTCATTTTTATTCAATAATCCTTTTAACAATATCTATTCTTATTATATTTATGGTGAACCTTCTAAATAAAGATAAAAAAGCAGATGCTTGATATTCATATTAAAAAACAAATCAAATCCGTAAGAGGAGAGACCGCTTTAGAAGTACAAGCACATTTTAAAAATGAAGCTATTACTGGTATTTATGGTAACTCCGGAGAAGGAAAGTCTACACTATTTAATATTATAGCTGGACTTAGTTCTCCCGAATATGGAACGTTGCATTATAATGATTTGGTATGGCTGGATAGTGTTAAGGAAATAAATTTACCTACTCAAAAAAGAAATACAGGATATATTTTTCAAACAAATAGCTTATTTCCTCACTTCACTGTTAAAGAAAATATTTTATTTGCTGTAAAAAATGAAAACCAGCATGAGGTAGCTGTTTCTGAACTTTTAAGTCAAGTAGATATGGAGGGTATGGAAAATCGTTATCCGCATCAGCTTTCAGGCGGTCAAGTTCAACGGATAGCCATCGCAAGGGCATTGGCTCAAAAAGCTCAAATTATTCTAATGGATGAACCTTTTTCTGCTCTTGATTT
>Ga0209119_1000930_pt1 | contig 29665 bp, 23 predicted proteins | sample COG_03_FD_184747 | JGI IMG/M metagenome (GOLD analysis project Ga0209119, IMG submission 184747) | Pelagic Microbial community sample from North Sea - COGITO 998_met_03 (SPAdes) (version 2) | ecosystem: Environmental > Aquatic > Marine > Neritic zone/Coastal water | place: Helgoland, sampling...
GGAGCAGCGATGGCCACTATGTTATGGTTGACGCGCGAATATGCATCGTAACGATTAACGGAGTAAGCTGAGTTTACCTCGTTTTTCAATCAATTTGTCATTTTCTCCTTTTGCAAAGACCGTCCAGGTATACACCCCCTGAACGGCTTCTTTTCCTCCAGGATGCATACCGTTCCAACCTTCAGAAGGGTCGTTCGTTTCGAACATCACCTCTCCCCAACGATTAAAAATTTTCAAACTAAAATCTTTAATCCCAACTGCAGTTGCAAAGAATATTTCATTCTTACCATCTCCGTTTGGTGTAAATGCGTTAGGTACAAAAATGAGTGTCTCCGGATTGATCCGAATATTGGCTTTAGAGGTATCCGGACAATCAAAGGTGTTAATGACCACGTGTGCTACTTCAAACCAGCCAGTATCGCTGTAGGAATGATTAAATACGGCCTGATTGTAATAGATACTGCCGTCGCCCATGCTAGTAATGATATCGTCCGTCGGATCGGCGGCGAGATCTGTGATTTCGATATTCGATGTGTAGATCGTAGTACTGGTTGGATCTGCTATAAACGAACTGGTAGGTGATGGGTACACGGTAATAAAATCGGCGTAAGACACGGTAATAGTATCTGTACAACCCTCAATGAAATAAATAGTAAGGTTCAAGTCGTAGGTTCCCGGGTTGGCATAGGTATAGACAGCGTTGCTATCGTTACTCAACACACCATCCCCAAAGTCCCAATTATAGATTACTTGACCATCAGTAATAGTGCTGTCCCAGAATTCAACCGTAAATGGTGCACACCCTACCTGGTTTTCAACGCTGACGTTGGTTTCCGGCCTGCGGTATATGCGTACCGTGTCTAGGAAATTGTCCTCACATCCATTTTCTTCAATAGTCAAACTTACGTAATGGTCGCCCCACGTATTAAAGACAATTGGTGGCGGGTTCCAACCTGTGAATGTTTGAATACTGGCATCCGCACCGAAATCCCAGTTGGCTACTGCATTTCCTCCATTTGAACTTTGATTTTGGAAAGTGATTAAATTTTCATCAAAACACACAGGCCCGCTATAGGAATAGGCAGGGTTGACCGGATTGTACAGTTCATAAGTTACTTCGGCGGTGTCAGTACAGGGGTATCCAGGATTTAAAATTAGTTGGATGGTATAGGTCCCCGTATCGGTAAAGGTGTATGTTGGGTTTTGACCTGTGGCTGAAGCACCAGGATTGTTCGGGTCATTAAATAGCCATAGGTAATTTGTTCCGTTGTATGAACTGTCAAGAAAAGTAACTGTGGTACCGTTACAAATGGTATTTGGCTGAAAATCCTGTGGCGTTGGGTTTGATAAAACATTGCTCTGACAGACCATTACATTGAATTGGTAATCTCGTCTCAGTGTTGAAAGCAGCACACCGTTTGAATCATATTCTTCGGCACATACGGCAAAGACGTACTGACCAACTCCGATGGGGGTCCCGGTCAAAAGCCCCGTCGTGGTATTGAGCGCGAGGGTAGGGTTCGTGGGTAGGGGGTAACCTGTTGAATAGGGGAATAAAAAGGGTACTGGTGTGTAAGGGGGGGCTCCTGGAGGATTAGGTGCAGGATTGTTTTGAGACCCGCCATGCAGCGGCTGACAGAGCGAATAATAGATACTATCACCATCCAATTCCTGCACAGAGAAGTCGATATTTAGACTATCATCTTTGCACATCACTATAGGTGGATCTGAGATAAACGCACAACTACTGTTACAGACTGAATCTTGTGGTGGAATTGTTATGTAGTAGGAACTACCCCAAGTTCCGGAATTTGCCACGTTCGATATGGTGTTGTTTCGACAACAACGTTGATAAGTAATGGTATAGCCGTGTGTCGCGGGCTGAAGCGTTACATTGGTTGTATAGGTCGCTTTTTCGGTACAAACGTTCGGTGGCGTCTGTAAGCAAGGGTTGTTTACGACAGCGGGAATACCTACGATGGCTCCCCGACCCACCATGACAGTTTGAACAACAGTATTTTGATTGGGACCGCCGTAAATGGTTATCGGCGCCTGCATGTCGAATGGTGCGCCGCTTGAATTGCAGTCCCTGTAAATGGTAAGTCGTATCTGATACGTGTTACCATTAGTTCCAGTACTTATGCACTTGTAGGAGATTTCACCGCCTACCAAATGTGCTGCCTTCGAAGGGAAGGACAGTAGGGCTAGGGTGAAAAATAGAACGATTTTACGCATTGCTTAAATCTACCAATAATTATGCCCTATGAAACATTTAGAGCAGTGCTAAAGTTCTCAGCGGCAACGCTTGATCAAATCCATTGTCTTTTAACCAATGTAGATTTTTAGAGTATCGCGTGACCAATACGAAATCACCACCCCAGCCACCTAGGCTTTTTGCGGCTCCATCGTAGCCCTTGAAGAGTTGTTCGATGACGGGCCGAAGCCCTAAATGATCACCAATAAGTTGCTCGTGCTTGTGCATTAAGGTTTCAATTTCCTCGGTGGTTGAAACGCTGATAAAAGCTGAGGTAATGTTATTAATTTCTTGTATTTGTTGCTTGCCAAAGGGCCGTTTGTGGACCAATGCTAAGCTCTCAGAAGTCAGCTGTTTTTGACCACTGAACACAAATGCGAGGTCATCTGCAAAGTCAGGAGTCCATTGAACTGGCGTGATAACCGCCGATCCCTCCTTAATTTGATAAACTATAGGTCCTTCTGCAGAAGCACACGCTAAGTCATATCCGCTTCCACCATGGGCCTCATGAAAGATATCTAATGGGTCTAAGCCTGCAAATTGCGCAAGGAGACTAGTAAATGTACTGGAGGACCCTAAACCCCAGCTGCGGTCAAATTCCAGATGAGTTTCAAAATGAATGCCGCCCGTTAGCTTATCGCTGTATGTCGTTAAAATTTGAAGCTGCTTGACCAGATGTTCCGCTTCTTTCTGTCGGTTAGTTTCCAGTATCTCTAATTCTGCACTAAGCAGAACATCGAGCCAACAGTCGCCTTTTACTGTGAACGCTTGCCAATGAATGTTTGGCGAGTCTACAGGCCGAACGATCAATTTTTGACCTAATGATGTAGGAACAGCTAAGCCCTGTGCTCCTTGGGTAATGGCATATTCTCCTGTGAGCAGTAGTTTACCGTGGGCATAAAATTCTTCCACTTGCTATTGACCAACTTTGGGTACGGGAACACCTCGTAATTCGCAAAAATAGTTGACTACCTCTCTGTGGTGTGGTACCTTATCCTTAAAGTAAGTGGCAATATGAATTTTCTCTTCGGGCGTTGCTTCAAGCTGGGTCAAGATATTCATTAAGTGCATTTTCATATGTCCTTTTTGAATTCCTGTAGTAACCAGCGCGCGCAATGCTGCGAAATTCTGAGCGAGACCACTAACAGCAACTATGCCCATCAATTCTTCTGCATCCGGATTTCCAAGCATCTCTAAACTTTTAACCACAAGCGGGTGAAGCTTGGTCAAACCGCCTACCACACCTAGAGCTAACGGTATTTCAATCCAGAATGTAAATATTCCGTTTTCCACAGCACAACCGGTTAAGCTTTTGTAGCTGCCCGAGCGAGCGGCATGCGTATGACATGCTGCCTCTACCGCTCGGAAGTCATTGCCCGTAGCAATTATAACGGCATCAATACCGTTCATTATCCCTTTGTTGTGCGTTGTTGCTCTATACGGTTCAGCGTTTGCAATGGCTATGGCACGTTTGAATTTTCGGGCAAATTCTTCAGCGCTAACACCTTCACTCGCCAATTCTTCTATTTTACAGCTTACACTAGCACGAACGAGACAGTTTGGGGTATAGTTGCTAAGTATACGCATGACTACTTCGAGCGCATTCGCATCCAAACGTTCGTGGTTTTGAGCGAAAGTCTGGAGACATTTCGCCATTTCCTCGAGGTTGGAATTAATGAAATTTGCTCCCATGGAATCGCACGTCTCAAAGGTGACTTCGAGCTGGTAGTAGTCGTCTAAACGGTCGGTAGCATCTACTAGTTTAATGGAAGTAATGCCGCCGCCCCGAGCTTCCATGTTTGAGGTGAGCTCCGCCGTTGCCGCACGTAAATCTTCCTCGAGCACATCGAAGTCATCTTTTAAGGCACTCGCATCTCCTGTGTACATGAAATGTACATGGCCAATTTTTTGGGTACCCATCACTTCTGCTTTGAACCCGCCACGCTCCATCCAAAATGAAGCGCTCTTCGCTGCTGCTGCGACTACGGAACTTTCTTCAATAGCCATCGGAATGGTGTAAAGCTTTCCGTTGATCTGGAAATTTGGAGCAACACCATAAGGCATGTAATAGTTGCTCATGGTGTTTTCTATGAACTCATCGTGTCGCTTTTGAAGCGTTTCATCATCATGCCAATAGCCGGTCAATACGGACCTTGCAGCATCGGCATCTTCGAAATTATTGGTGACGAGCCATTCAAGTTTGGCGGCTTTGCTCAGTTTGGAGAATCCTTTAATTGGATCTTTCATGGTGGTCTAATTATGAGTACAAAGATAACTCTGCAGTACTAAGAATGTTCAAAGTGAGTAGGTTAGTTCGTAACCGGTACTTCGATCAAGAGAATTCTAGATTCAGCTGCTGTAGCTTTCAATGTGATTTGTTCCGTATCCCATATTCCTAGCGCGTCTCGGGTATCCAGTTTGTGAAGATCTGTTTCAAATCCACCATCCAATACAAAAGCATAAAGGCCATTATCGTTCGATTTCCACTTGTATTCGATGACTTCATTCTCGTCAAACCTTCCCATGTGGAACCAAGCGTTTTGGTGAATCCAAACCCCTTCATCTTCGGGTGATGGGCTGAGCACTTGGTGCAATTTATTCTTTTCGTTTGCGTCCAAAAGCTTTTGTTGATCGTAGCGTGGCGTGACATTTCGTTCATTGGGAATGATCCAAATTTGTAAAAATTTAACCTCGACATTCTTATTAGGATTAAACTCGCTATGCGTTACGCCGGATCCTGCACTCATCACTTGGATCTCACCTTCCTTTATTGTCGTTTCATTGCCCATGGAATCTCGATGTCTCAAATCGCCGCTTAGAGGTATGGAGATAATTTCCATATTGTCGTGTGGGTGGGTGCCGAACCCCATTCCAGGAGCTACGGTGTCGTCGTTAAGTACGCGCAACAGCCCGAAATTCATCTTTTGTGCGTTGAAGTAATTGGCGAAACTAAAGCTGTGGAAGCTATTTAGCCAGCCGTGATTCGCGTGACCACGAGAATGATTTGGGTGATAAAGGGTTTTCATAAAAATCTTTTAATAGATGTTATAACAACAATAGACCCGCTCAGATGTTCAAATCAAAATATAGATTGAATAATTAGCGTGCGTTTTTTTGTATTTCGAGATCGATGGCCTTTTGAAGGTTGGCCAATTCCCTTGAATATTCAGTCAAGGATTTTAGACGACGTTCAATCTCTTCAGAATTTATGCGATTGCTTTCTTCTGTTACCCGATTGATGTGTTCCATAACGTTCTTTACTTCAAAACGCATACGGTTCACTAGCCTGAATTCATCTTTCTTTAAAGGGTGCATAGTTGTACCATCTTTAGCTTTCTAAAAGTCCGAAGATTCTTCACATGCCTAAATAGCCGCCCATAGATTTTGTTAACAAACCCCTATTTTGGCTACTTTATCTTTTTTAGCCAACGATAAAAAGTTTACTACCTTTTCCCCACGATAAATGAGGTGTAAGCAAGCAGCTTTGCGCATTTATCCGCAAATCAATCCACCTAAAAATTTGGTATGAAAAAAATTATGATTACCCTCCTGATGGCTGCATCTGTTGCGCTTTCAGCTCAGGCATTACCTTTTGATTTCGAGTCTTCAACTTCTGGCATGGTCGGTTACGACGGTGCATCTTTTACCATTGTAGCCAATCCAAGTTCTGTAGGTAATTCTAGTGCTAATGTCGCTAAGATTGTTAAAGTGAATGCAGCCGATTTGTGGGCCGGCGGTAAAATAACCTCTGTTTCGTCTCTAAATTTTACCAGTGCATCGTCTAGTGTGCTGTCCATGAAGGTTTACACGACGCAGCCCGTCGGTACAGTAATAAAAGTGAAATTAGAAAGTCCCTACACCAGCGAGGTAGATGCAGTTACCACGGTATCTGGCGCATGGGAAACGCTCACGTTTGACTTTGGAATTCCGGCGCCTTCAGGAAGTGTGGACTTAGTCATTATGCCACAACCGTTCACCCCAGGAGGAGGAAACACTTTTTATATCGACGATATCGAACAAGTTGCAGGTGTAATCGCAACGCAAAGATTAGGATTGCCCGTTACGTTTGAATCGGGCACCACAGCACGTCACTTCTTTGATTTTGAAAGTGCTATCATGACAAGCCTACCCAATCCCGATATTGATGTAGATAATGGAAGCGCAAACGTGGGTAAAATAGTTCGATACCTCGGTGCTCCTTATGGTGGAAGTAAAATCACGTTTACAAATAATCTAGACTTTGTGAATTCTCCAGTGATTACGATGAAGGTTTGGACGTCTGCACCCATTGGTACGAACGTGACACTCAAAGCGGAAAAGCCATTTTGGGGTGAAGAGCGTAGTGTTCAGACCACTAAAACCGAAGAATGGGAAACGCTGTCTTTCGATTTTACAAATGCACCTACTGACATGCCTACGTTGGCGTTGTTGTTCGACTTTGTTGCGGGAAGTTCGAACGTCGGTGATGGATCGGCTACGTCTACCTTCTACTTTGATGAAATAAAATATGCGAATGTTCCTCTAGGGGGTATAGAAGAATCAAAAGAATTATTCTCGGTTTATCCAAACCCCACCTCAGACAAATGGACAGTACGCAATCCTTCGTCTACTGGGTGTACCATTCAGATCTTTGATTTAAAGGGTCAACAGCTCTATCAGGTTCTCACCTCGAGTCAAAGCCATACCATCGATGCTACGGACTTTGCAGCGGGTATTTATCTCGCTAAAATTCAGTCGGGCGCGAATGAGCAAACGGTACGTTTAGTCAAACACTAAAGGTCGATAGTCAAAAACACAGCTCCAAAGTGGTAACCACAATCGCGTGGTTACCACTTTGGTGTTTATGGAAGTCAATATTTTGATGAAAAAGGAGGTTCAGGCCATTAAAAAAGCCCCTCAGTTGTACTGAAGGGCTTAGGTGGTGGTGATGGACGGAATCGAACCGCCGACACATGGATTTTCAATCCATTGCTCTACCAACTGAGCTACATCACCTGCCGGGCGGCAAATATACACCTACAATTGAAATGTGAAAGCACATTCAATGAAAAATTAGAATGTCATTTCGAATTACCAATAGATGAAGGATTTAACGACCTTTGGCCATATGTTAATCACAATAGACATAGGAAACACCCGTATCAAGATGGGATTATTCGACGGCAGCAGGCTCGTTGAAAACGAGACTTTTGTACTCAGCGAAGTGGAAAAAGCCGTTAAGGTCTATGAGCAGTGGTTCGCTAGTGGAGATAGGTCTATAGGCATTGCGAGCGGCGCATTAGATGCACATTGGCCAAAGTCTATACGCTGGCTTACTATTGACGATCCATGGCCGTTTTCGATCGACTATAAAACCCCTGAGTCGCTAGGCTTGGACCGACTACTCTTCGCCGCGGCTGCTTGGTTAGAAAACAGAGTAGACCTTATCGTGGTAGTTGCGGGTACTTGCATTACTTATAATATTGTTAAAAATGACGCTTTCATTGGCGGCGCAATTTCCCCCGGTTGGGCGATGCGATACAAGGCAATGCATGCCTTTACAGCGGCACTTCCAAACCTGTCAAAAAGCAGTGAAACCCATGTAGTTGGCGCCTCAACGGAGGAAAGTATGTGGTCTGGCGTGGACACGGCATTGCCGCTTGAAATGGAAGGGATGATTCATGCCTTGCAAAGTCAAACGGGCATAAATCTTGTATTCATTTGCGGTGGAGATGCAAAGGCCTTGTCAAACCACCTAAAAAGCTACATATTTGCACCCTTGAATTACGAACTATATGCCCTACAGCGCATTGATGAATATTTTCAAAGTCAATCAGTTAAATAAATCCGCTTTCACATTAGTGTTAGCGTCGATGTTGCTGTTGTTTGGGTCTGATGCGTCGGCACAGACGAACTCAGTAAGTCCACTCAGTATAAATGGGCTTGGAGAAACCTCCTTCGGTATTACGCCGGCATATTTAGGTATGGGGGGGACGGGAATAGGTTATGCCGACCGTTACACTATTAACGTTTTCAATCCGGCAGGTTATGCGAATCTTGAGTATTCGACACTTGAAATGAGTGGTGCCCACCGTACGTTCCGCCACAGAATCATTAGCGATAGTTTAGATCAAGACAACTACAACACCTATTTCGATTATTTCGGATTTGGATTCAAATTCGCTGATTGGATTGGTGGTGCCTTTTCGTTAAGCCCTTACGCAGCAAAAGGTTACAATGTGAGTGTTGCCGATTCTTCGGATGATTTTGGAATTTACGAATACCGTTCAATCGGTTCTGGCGGTTTTGACCAATTCACCTTTGGACTTGCCCTTCAGCCCCTTCCGTGGTTCAGTATAGGCGGAAATGCGCGCTACATCTTTGGCGAAATGGAAACGAGCAATAAAACCATCCTCGCGGATAATAGATTCCTCTCGGTCAGTAAAACCAACAAAACAGGGATTAGTGATCTAACTTTTGACATAGGTACACAGTTGCAGGGAGATCTTGACCGATTCCACTTTGTCGCAGGAGCAGTTTATGGCTTCGGAGGTTCTATGAATGCGAGACAAATTTCTACGCAATATTCTTTTATAAACAGCGGCATTGTGGAGACACCAGTCGATACATTGTTTTATAATTTATCTGAAGAGGGTAGTGTAGTCTTACCGACATCTACTGGATTTGGATTTGGTCTTAGCAGAACCGTAGAAAACGTTCCTGTAAATGCCTGGGATTTAGTAGTGGATTACCGCAGAGTGAACTGGCAAGACTATAGAGATTTCACCCCGTTCGGAGGAACACCTGTGCAATCCGCAATTGCGGTAAGTGAAAGAGGAAGTGTTGGACTAGTAATGGTTCCTTCATACGTTATTCCTCAGCTCAGACGAAGCACGAATTACTTCGCTATTTCTAGATACCGCTTCGGTTATTCTAGAGAGAAAGGACAGTATTATTGGCAAGAGCCAACAACAGGCCCAACTTACGTAACACAGGAGTTTAACCTCGGATTGACCCTGCCAATTATCTACAGAAGTTTAGCTCCCGGTGAACAAAAGGCAAGCTTTTTGAATATTAATATAGGAAGAGGCACTCGTTGGAGTGGTGTAGAGTCCGATTTAAAAGAAGATTATTGGAATTTGAACTTTGGGATAACACTCAATGACAAATGGTTCCAAAAATTTAGATACAGATAAAAAACGCGATAGTAATGAAACGAATCCTTTTTGTATTAGGAATTTTATTGATCAGCTTGACAACCCAAGCGCAAGAATCGAAATGGGGTAATTCCATAGCCGATTCTGTTTCTTGTTTTCAGAATTACAACATCATGGGTTCTTACTACCAGAGTAAGGATTATGCAGAAGCTTATGATGCTTGGAAAGCACTGTATGAAACGTGTCCATCTGCCAATATCCGCATATACACGTACGGGGACAACATCATCGAAGCGAAGATTAAAGAGGCCGGTGACGATGCGTCAAAGAATGCTCTTATCCAAGAGCTTTTAGGTTTGTACGATACGTTCGCAGTGCATTTCCCAGAAGAAAAATCAAATGCAATGTCTTCGAAGGCATATCACTTCTATAATTACTATCGAAAAAATGCCGACAGTGTTTCGAAAGCGGTGGTGATGTTTGAAGAGGCTAAGTCACTTCTTGGAGATACCATGTCTGTGGCGCATACTGACCGTTATTTCCAAGCGAATGTCAAGGAGTTCAACAAGACAAAAGACGTAGATCGCTTGTTTGAGGTATACAACTCCGTTCTCGTTTCACTGGAATTTAACTTCAACACGTTTAACGTTGAAAATTACAATATTGAACTTAAGGCAGATTCTGTTCTGGATTTTATCGCATATGCGGACAGTATTCGTCCTTCAGCTGAGGCAGCAAAAGCGGCTTACCAAGCCGAAATGGCCGTTTATGATTCTACAAATGCGTATAACAATTCTTCAAAGAAGCGCATGAAGCAAGCGGCTAAACTTCCTCCTTTAGTGAAGCCAGAAATGGAAACAGGTGCGCAGGAATTGGTTAGCGTTATAGAGAAGGCAGATGAGCTGAAGACTAAATATGAATTGGATGAGCAAGGGTTAACGTCAGTGGATAAGCGTAAGATTTCAAACAATGAAATCCGTTTGAGAAACATCACGAAAGTGCAACGTAACATTGAGAAAATCTTGAGCCCATTGTTGACTTGTGAAAAGCTAACGTTGATCTACAACGATGCTGCATTTGAAGAGAACAAAGACGATATCGAATGGTTGAAACGTGCCGGTAACTTGTTACAAAAAGAGCGCGTTGGCGAAGACGGTGAATTAACTTCTTGTACTGATAACCCAGTATTTATTTCAATTGCCGAGACATTGTATGAAATTGAGCCTAGCGCTCAAGCGGCATTAAATATGGCGAAGCTAGGTGTAAACAAGGGCGATTGGGCCATGGCAAAAAAGTACTACACTGAAGCTATTGAGCAAGAGGAAGATCTTCGTCGCAAAGCAAATAGCTACATGGGGTTGGCCTATGTAAATCAAAAATTGGGTTCTTTATCCGCTGCCAAAGTCAACTGTATAAAAGCAGGCCAGCTTCGTAAAGATTGGGGGAATCCTTATTTATACTTAGCAACCCTTTATGCTGAGGCGGCAGGCACATGTGGTGCGAATGCAGTGGAGAAAAATGCAGTTTATTGGGCGGCGATAAACAAACTGAGCTATGCAAGAAGTATTGACCCAAGCGTTGCAAGTAAGGCTGCAAAATTGATTTCAGCCTACAGCCAGCAGATTCCGGACAAGGGAATCTCGTTCCAATTGGGCTACAAAGAAGGCGATAAAATCAATATTGGCTGTTGGATCAATGAAACGGTTAGCGTTAAATTCTACTAAGCATTAAACGACCGCGATATATTTCCCCTGGACGAGAGTCTGGGGGATTTTTTTTGCGCAATTTTACCGACCTTCGTGAGGATGAAGTTTCTTTTAAAACAGCCTAAGACCCTATTGGTTATAATGGCCTGCTATTTAGGCGCATGTTCGAACGATGCTAAGGATGTTGCGGAGGTCAGCAAAATTCCAGTGGTATTCCCCTTGAACGAGCAACACGGCGCACACATCACATATAGCGATAGCGGACAAAAGGTTTTAGAAATTCGTGCAGGACTCATGCAAGACTTCGGGAATATGGATCCCGCATACGTTTTCTTTGGTGAGGGAATTACCGTTAATTTTTACAGCGAAAACGCAAAAACAGCAACGGTGCTGAAAGCAGATACGGCGCGCCAATTGAAAAAAGATGACCTTTGGGGTATAGGCGGTAATGTTGAAGTTACCAATGGTAAAGGCGAGCGAATGACCACAGAATTATTATTCTGGGATAAAAAGGAGGAACGATTGTACAGTAATGCTAAAGTTCAAATCCTATCTGATGGGCAGCTCATAAGAGGTAAGGGGTTTGAAGCCGATCAATCGTTCAACACCTATCGAATTTATAAAGTACAAGGAGAAATAACAGTTGATGATGAATAGAGCATTGCGATTTATAGAGTTACTATGGTTAGGTGTGGCAGCGGTCAGCTCAGTTGAGATTTATGTCAATTGGGGAAGCAACTGGCAGAGCACGATTAAATTCTCTTTGTTTCTCGGAGCTGCGATTTTTATGTATTTCCTCAGGAGGCGTTCGCGTCTGAAACAACCTAAAGAATAGAACCTTGGCATTTATTTTACCCATTGTTTTGGCCGTATTTTTTTCTGCGCTCTTCTCGGGGTTGGAAATGGCTTACCTGAGTATCAATAAACTTCATGTTGAGCTTGAACGACAGAAGGGAGGGATAGCGTATAAGGCACTGGGCTATTTGGTCGATCGTCCAGCACCATTTATTGCCGCAATTCTTGTCGGGAATAATGTGGCATTAGTGCTTTATGGTAATTATATGCACCGCGTACTTACTCCAGTATTTACGAGCTGGGGTGCAATGGAATACCTAATCTTACTCCTAGAGACTTCAGTTTCTACAGTGGTTATTTTGGTTTTTGCGGAATTCCTTCCTAAAACGCTTTTCCGTCAAAATCCTGAGGGATTAATGCGTTGGCTCAGTTTACCCGCTTGGATTTTATTCTGGGTGCTTCGATTGCCCAGTGCTCTTATGCTTGGCGTAAGCCAATTCTTTTTAAAATATGTTTTTCGCGTTGAGGTACAAGAAGAAGAGAACGCCTTTGGAAGAATGGAGTTAGATCATTACGTACGTGAGCGCGCCCCCAAAACGACCTCAGGAAATGAGGAAGTTGATCCGGAATTTGAAATTTTCAAGAATGCGCTAGAATTTCCAGAGACAAAGGCGCGCGAATTTATGATCCCAAGGACGGAGATAGAAAGCGTAGAAGTAAATGAGCTTCCCGAGAAAGTACGTGCATATTTTATAGAAACGGGCTACAGTAAACTTTTGGTTTACGAAGACAACATCGATAAAATTATAGGCTACGTTCATGCTTTTGAGCTTTTTAAGAAGCCAGATCATTTAAAGCGAGTACTTCGACCAGTTGCATTTATCCCAGAAAGTATGCGGGCGGACGAAGTACTTAATTTATTTACCCGTGAGAAGCGAAATATTGCGGTTGTTTTGGATGAGCACGGAGGAACCAGTGGTATGATCACACTCGAAGATGTGATTGAAGAAATCTTTGGCGAAATCGAGGATGAGCACGACACGGATGAATTGTTAGAGCGGCAAATTAAAGAAGGAGAATGGCTGTTTTCCGCGCGCTTAGACATCTCCGATATCAATGAAAGATGGGGTCTTGGGCTTCCTCAGAATGAAAATTACAATACTCTCGGGGGGTACATTTTGGACCTCTACCAAAGCCTACCAGAGAAGGGAACCGTAGTGCGAAGCGACCAATACTTGTTCTTGGTACAAAAAACTAGGACTAATAGGTTGGAAGAGGTGCTCGTAAAGGCCAATTAATTGGCGCCAATCCTTATATTCGCAGACTCATACATTTAATTGCAGTACAATGGCAACAATCCAACGCATCAGACAGCGCTCAGGACTTCTAGTAGTCGTGGTGTTTGTAGCACTCATAGCTTTCTTATTAGGAGATTTATTTCGCTCAGGCGGCTCTAAGTTTTTTGGCGATCCGAACGTTATCGGAACCGTAAATGGACGCGACATTACGCGTCAAGAACTCAGCCAGGGAATGGAGGAGTTGCGTGCCGGTAATCCTGAACAATATGCAAATACAACCAGTATTCAGCTGGCGAACTTCGTCTGGAACAACATCGTTACTGAAGAGTTGCTTTCTGCAGAGTTGAGCGCGGCAGGCATGAGCGTGAGTGAGCAGGAGATCTATTTCGATATCATTACTAACCCTAATATTCGTCAAAACTTTGCCGGTGCAAACGGACAGTTCGATGAAAACATGTTCAAGAGCTACATCGCCCAGGTTCGAGATAACCGTGACGCTTCAGAGCAATCGGTTGAGATGTGGACGCAGTGGTTGTCATTCGAGCGTGCCGTAGCGAATCAAGCACAGAACTTTAAATACACCAACGCAATAGAAAAGGCTATTTTCATGCCTGCAGGTCTTGCGGAAACTGAAATTAACCGCGGGGATGCACAGCACCCAGCGCAATACGTTTATGTACCCTATATCGATGTAAACGAAGACGAAATCAATGTTTCTGATGAAGATGCCAAGCGCTACTTCAATGCACACAAAGAAGATTTTTCGCAGGAAGAAGGTCGCAATATAGAATTCATCAACTTTCCGTTAGCGCCGTCAGAATCGGATCGTGAAGGTGTGCGTGCTGAATTGGCCAGTCTTTCTTTTGAGTGGCTGAATGTAGAAGACGACTCAGTATTTGTTAACCAACACAGCGATGTTCGTTTTCAGTCGGAGTATTACACAACCACAGAATTGGTCGGCACAGGTCTAGATACACTTGTAGACGGACAATCAGTGGGCTTTCAGAAGGGACCAATCGATTTAGGTGGCGCTTTTGCAGTGGTTAAATTAGTAGATAGAAAAACAGTGCCGGATAGCGTAAAAGCGCGTCACATCCTCATACCGTTTGCGGGTGCAACGAGAGCTGATGCATCGGTAACACGCAATCCGCAAGAGGCTAAAGTTTTGGCGGATAGCTTGTTCGCATACCTCGAGGGTAATCCATCTGCATTCGAATCTGTTAGCGAAGCGTTTTCGTCAGATGTAGTTGCAAAAGAGAAGGGCGGCGATCTAGGGTACTTCTCTCGCGGATCAATGGCAAAGCCTTTTGAGAATTTCTGTTTCTTTAGAAAAAATGGATCAATGGGCGTGGTACCAACCCAATTTGGGTGGCACGTGATCCAAGTAACGGATCAGAAAGGTGCAAACGATGTATATAAGATTGGACAAATCATTCGTGAAATCTTACCATCAGATGAGACCATTCAAACGTTATATAATCAGGCATCAGGTTATGCTGCGGAGGCACAAACTGCCGAAGATTACCGCGCACTTGCTACTGAGAAAGGATTCTTTTTACGTCCAGCACGTAATCTAGGGCGCTTTGAGGAAGTGGTTTCCGGTTTAGGTACTGCGCGTCGTGTGGTACGTTGGGCTTGGGATGACGACCGCGAAGAAGGAAATATTGGTTTGCTTGAAAATGATGGAAATGGTTATGTTGTAGTGGTCCTAACGGACAAGCTGGAAGAAGGAACTTCTTCATTTGAAATGGTACAAACCCAATGTTTGGAGGCCGCTAAGAAAGATGCGAAGAAGGCATTGGTGCTAGAGCGTTTAGAAAACGCCTCTGCTGGAGCGGCAACTATTGAGGCCGTAGCAACAGCTGCCGGTAAGGAAGTACGTACATTAAGCTTCCGTATTTCTCAATTCAACATCTCAGGTGTTGGTAATGAGGCTAAGGTAGTAGGTACTATTTGTGGTTTAGAGCCGGGAACATTGAGTCCTGTTATTCTTGGTGAAAATGGCGCTTTTGTGGCGATTACTTCTCCTGCAAATCCTGCCCCGCAAATTGACTACGCGAATATGGCACAGAATACGCAGCGCAGTATTCGCAATCTAGTAGGTACTCAGGCCTACAAAGCTTTACAGGATAAGGCGAAGATTGAGGACATGCGCTACATGATGTTCTAAGGAGCAGTAGTGTAACGACAGTTAAAGGCGCGAGCCGATGCATATGCATCGGCTCGCGTTGTTTTTAGGCCCTACTAAGCTAGACGGTTCCAACGCTCCGCATCAAGCTTGACAAAGATGAACAGTAATATGGTAAAGCCCCATAGTGAGGAGCCGCCGTAGCTAAAGAAGGGCAGCGGTATACCGATAGTTGGTACCAGCCCTATGGTCATTCCAATGTTGATGAGCCAGTGCGTAAAGAGAATGCTTGCAACACTGTAGCCGTAGACCCGTGAAAAGGTGTCTTTTTGTTTCTCTGCCAACCAAATAATACGACCTATAAGAACAGCAAATAGGGTCATTAGAAGTGCGGTACCTATAAAACCCCATTCTTCGCCAATGGTGCAAAAAATATAATCTGTGCTTTGTTCTGGTACAAAGTTGAGTTTTGTCTGAGTACCGTTTAAATAGCCTTTACCTGTCCATCCGCCGGACCCAATAGCTATCAGGCTTTGAAGGGTGTTGTATCCTGCCCCAGTAGGATCGTCCTCTAAACCAAGCAAGACCTTGATGCGCACTTGTTGGTGTGGCGCAAGAACGCGCTCCATGACTTGACCCACTGCAAATACGGTAGCGCTAGCAAGTGAAACTAGGGTAAGATTGATGGCAATGGGTCTTCTTTTTTTAGGAAGAAGTAGAAACAGTAGTAGTGAAATGCTGCCCAGGAAGATTAAGGCTGTTTTTAAGGGCAACAATAGGCCGATAATGGCCAGGGCCACGAGAGCTAGCGCAGCACCTATGTAGTATCCTGGCATGCCTTCACGGTACAGAACAAGAAGTAAACTTAGGTAGACGAGTGTTGAGCCCAGGTCAGGTTGAAGACCAATGAGGAAGCCGGGAATGAGGAATAGCGATGCGGCAATGAGTCTGTGGGACCATAGCCGCATGTTTGTGCGGGAATGTCCCATGTAGAAGGCAAGCATTAAGGCTGTAGCAAATTTCGCTACTTCCGAAGGTTGAAGACTAAAAGACCCTAGGGCATACCAGCTCCGTGCACCGCCAATTTTCTTTCCGACAAACAATACGCCGATCAAAAGGATGAGGGTTAAAATATACCAGAACGGAGCGAAATTGGTCCATAACCGGTAATTTGACAAGAGGATGCCCAAAATGATGATGAAACTCCCGCCAATAAACAGGAGTTGCTTGCCGTATTCTTGGGAAAGGTTGAACAAGGAAGCCGCCTCCTCATTATACACTGCAGAATGAATGCTCAGCCAGCCCCAAAAAACAAGGACCGTGTAGATGATCGCCACTACGGGGTCAATCTTTAGCCGGTTTCTATTTCTTCGGTTTCTAGCCATTAGAAATTTGCTTGATAAGTACTGTCCTCTCCGTAAATGGCAACGTGCTGTTGGCGGTATTCCTCGTGCAGATCTCCTTCAAACATTCGCGCTTCTAAAGCGGGACGGGTGATGGTGTCGGTGAGGTACTTTTCTGTCATTAGACTCGCGATTGGCGCTGCCCAGCGTGATCCCCAATAGCCATTTTCAATAATCACGGCTAGGGCAATTTTCGGTTGGTCCTTAGGTGCAAAGCTTACAAAAATACTGTGGTCCTGTCCGTGCGGATTTTGTGCGGTTCCAGTCTTTCCGCACTGTGTAATGTGGGGTATGCGTGCGCCTTTAGCCGTTCCCCGCTCAAATACATCAAACATACCGTTGATTACCACCTCAAAATGTTGTGAATCGACTGTGGTGTAGTTCGGAACAGTGAAATTGGAATCTATAGGACCGTGGTCCGATTCTCTTATGATATGCGGAGTATAGTAATAGCCCCTGTTTGCAATTGCAGCGGTCATATTTGCCAATTGAATCGGCGTTGCGACCAATTCACCTTGACCAATACCATTGGAGACAGACGTAGCTCCTTTCCAGGTAGAATAACCCAAGAATCGGTCATAATAACTAGCATCGGGAATGAGTCCTTTTCTTCCGGTTGGCAAATCGTTTCCGAGAAAGGTTCCTAAACCAAAACTCTTAACGTGCGTGCTCCAGCGGTTCATGCCAGCATGTGCATCACCGTCTTTATCAATAGTTCTTTGATAAACAGTACAAAAGTAATTATTGCAGCTCTCAGAGATGGCCTCGTTTAAGGCTAGCCGGCCCCCTTTACAATGGCAAGCCACTGTTAATGACCCAAAATGAAAACCATGATTACAGGTCATTGCCGTGCGCGGGGTAATGACACCTTCTTGTAAACCTACTAACGCGCCGATGAGCTTGAACGGCGAACCTGGAGGGTATTCTGCTAAAATTCCACGGTCAAACAGTGGTTTATTGATGCTGTCGTAATACATGCGCGTGTAATTTTTACTGCGCAGGCGACCCACCAATTCATTAGGGTCATAACTAGGTGAAGTCACCAGTGCCAAAATCTCTCCAGTTTCCGGTTCAATCGCTACAATAGATCCTCGTTTGCCTTTCATCAGCGCTTCGCCATAGCGTTGCAGATCAAGGTCTATACTACTGACTAAGTCAAGTCCCGGAACAGGCATTTCATCATGTGCACCGTCTTTCCATTTGCCCAATCTTCTGTTTCTATGGTCCACAGTGAAGAACCGCTTTCCGTGTGTGCCTTTTAGTACATTTTCATAGCTTTTATCTATCCCGCTTTTCCCCACTAAATCGCCTTGAGAGTATTCAGGGTTCACAAGAATAAAATCGGTATTCACTTCGCCAATAAAGCCTACTACATTAGCGCCGTTTTTATGAGGATAGTTTCTAAGAATACGCTTCGAAGGGTAGAAGCCCGGAAAGGCTTTAAGTTCCGATTTTATTTGGGTATAGGTAGATTTTGAAAGCATCTTCATGAACATGCTGCTCCGGAAATAACTATACTTCTTAGCCTTTTCAATCCGTTCCTTGATGTCTGAAACCTCCAAACCTAGGAGTTGTCCAAGCGCCGCGGTATCTAGGTCTTTGACTAAGTAGGGACTAACCATTAGATCATACGCAGGACTATTACCTACCAAAAGTCTCCCGTCTCTATCGTAGATATATCCCCGAGGTGCATAGAGCTTTTCAGCCGCTGTTGCATTGCGTTCAGCCCGCGCTGCATAGTCGTCGTTGACCACTTGAATTTGAAATAAGCGGAATAAGAAGAGCAAACCCACTAAGGTTAATCCAACATAAAAGGCACTACTACGCGGCATATTTTTTTGAAAATAAAGCGTGAGTAATAGCGAGCAATACCAGTGTAATTAGGCTTGAGATGAGAATCCGTGTAATCAAGAGCAGGGGGTTGTCAAATCCATAATTTTCCGCAGTGAAAAGGACCGTGTGATGCAATAAAACAAGAACGCCTGAAGTTGTTAGGTACGGGGCTAAAGCAAGGTGCGACACTCCTTCGTTGTCGTCAGATTTTCTGTAGCCGATCAATGCGTTTTCTACCCACGGTTTTAAAGCTACGAGAGTTAAGCAAGCCAAAGTATGCGCCCCGCCGCTTTGCTCAAAAGCATCCATAATACTACCCACTGCAAAAGCGATGGCATAAAGACTTATTCGGCTTACTCCAAAGGGAAGCCAAAGGAAAAACCAGAGGTACAGATAAGGATTACCGAAGACGGTCAGCGGCACATCCTGAAGCAGTCCCCATTGAACGAAGAGCACCAATACGAGCCAAACAAAATTTTTCACAAACGTCATAAAGCAGGCATTTGCAATGAATCTAAACTTTCCACATCTTTCAACTTGCTGATGTAGAGCCAACTCATGTTTTTATAATCGGCACTTAGCTGAACCCTCGCCGTCCAAGTTAAATCTTCGCTGTTTTGTTCAGCGCTTACCACAGTTCCGGCCAAAGTAGACGGACCTACCGAAGTTCTCGTAAAACTAAAAACACTGTCGCCGGGCAAGGGTTGGTTCTCTCTTTGAATATCGATCAGCGTTGCCCATGCAGGATCTGTTCCGTTCCATTGTAATTCCCCTAAACCCTTTTCGGGGATACGGGCTCCAATATTTCCTTTACTGTGCAGTACGGGTATGATGTGGGCGTAGTGATTACTGACTTCTACAACAGAGCCAATCCAGCCATTGGCTGTCATCGCGCCCATTCCTGGCTGTATTCCGTCTTTACGACCCGCATGAATAATGATGTAATTGTTCCGTTTGTTGTAAGAGTATTCAACGACCCGCGCAGGAATAAAATCATACGCATTAAAATTTGGAAAAAGTCCTGCAGCAACACCTTTGCTTCCTGAACGTAGCGCTGCATTCTCACGGGCCAATTCCTCATTGATAGCATCAAGTCGCCAATATTGTTTCCAGCCGGATAGGCCATTTTGCACGGATGCAACGGCACCGAAGCCAATGCTGTTTAAACGATGTTCAGCAACAGGATTTTTAAGAGAATGGCGCAATAGCGCAATGAGCACGAAGACTATGAGCAACAGAGTGCTTCGATACTTTGCCAAAAAAAGTATCAGTTGCCGCATAGTAGTGTTTTATTTAGCTTTCTAATATGGTCTTGAAGTGTTCGATGTTTTTCAACACGATTCCAGTTCCTCTTACTACTGCACGCAACGGATCTTCAGCAACGTAAACAGGTAAGTCAGTTTTTGCTGAAATACGCTTATCTAGGCCACGAAGCATAGAGCCACCGCCTGCAAGGTAGATTCCGCTGTTATATATATCAGCAGCCAATTCTGGTGGCGTATTACTCAAGGCCTCCATTACAGCATCTTCTACTCTTGTGATGCTTTTTTCTAAAGCACGAGCTACTTCGGTATGTGTCACCTGAACTTGCTTTGGCTTTCCAGAAAGAAGGTCACGTCCTTGAACAGAATAAGGCTCTGGAATTTCGTCTAATTCTTCTTGGGCTGCACCCACTGCAATTTTAATGTTCTCCGCCGTACGTTCTCCAACATAAAGATTGTGCTGCGCACGCATGTACAGTGCAATATCATTGGTGAACACATCACCGGCTACTTTAATGCTCTTATCACATACAATACCGCCCATGGCCAATACTGCAATTTCCGTTGTCCCGCCACCAATATCAATGATCATGTTTCCTTTCGGTTCCAGTACATTAACACCTATACCAATAGCCGCAGCCATAGGTTCGTGAATAAGGTATACTTCTTTGGCATTTGCTCTTTCTGCGGAATCTTTTACTGCACGTTTTTCAACTTCTGTAATTCCTGATGGAATACAAACCACCATTCTAAGGCTTGGCGGAAACAGGCGTTTTTTAAAGGAAGGGATGCTTTTAATGAGTTCTCGAATCATGTGTTCAGAGGCCTCGAAATCTGCAATCACTCCGTCTTTCAGCGGTCGTATAGTTTTAATGTTTTCATGCGTCTTTCCGTGCATCTGCCTTGCCTCTTGCCCTACGGCAATGATTTGACCCGTGCGACGGTCTATTGCAACGATAGACGGGGAGTCAACGACCACCTTGTCTTGATAAGTGATAAGCGTATTGGCTGTACCCAAGTCAATCGCTATATCTTCTGTCATGAAACTAAACCAACCCATGTGCTGAAGGTAATAAAAATTAGTGTTTGAAGTGACGAATTCCAGTGGTAACCATAGTCATTCCGTTTTTGTCACAATAGGCAATACTTTCTTTGTCGCGAATAGAACCTCCGGGCTGAATGACACAAGTGATTCCTGCATTATCAGCGATTTCTACACAATCTGGGAATGGGAAGAATGCATCAGAGGCCATTGCGGCACCAGCGAGATTAAAGCCGAAACGTCCAGCTTTCTCTACGGCCTGATTCAAAGCATCAACACGCGAAGTCTGCCCTGTACCACTGGCTAAAAGTTGTCCGTCTTTTGCCAAGACAATGGTGTTACTTTTCGTGTGCTTACATACTTTGGCGGCAAAAATCATATCTGCAATTTGTTTCTCAGATGGGGCCAATTTTGTAACGGTCTCCATATCCGATTCACTTTCCGTCAAGGCGTCCTTCGCTTGAACGAGCGTGCCGTTCAATACAGTACGAACATTGAATGCAGGGGCTTCGTAATCTTTCAAGATGAGGAGCACACGATTTTTCTTCGAACGAAGGATTTCGAGTGCATCATCATCATAAGACGGGGCTATGAGCACTTCGAAGAATAAGGCGTTCATTTTTTCCGCAGTTGCTTTATCGACGGTTCTGTTGGCTGCAATGACGCCACCAAACGCACTCACTGGATCGCCCGCTAAAGCGTCATCCCATGCCTGAGCGAGAGATGCACGAGTGGCTAAACCACAAGCATTGTTGTGTTTGATGATAGCAATGGTAGTCTCCTCAAATTCTCTGATTAGATTTACCGTAGCATCAATATCTAGTAAATTATTGTAGCTCAGGGCTTTTCCGTGGATTTGCTCTAAGGCATCTTCTAAATTTCCAAAAAAGGCAGCGTTCTGATGCGGATTTTCACCGTAACGAAGCGTTTGCTTTTTGCGGTTACTCATTTTAAGATCGAGACGATCACCCGCAAAATAGCGGTGAATGGCAGTGTCGTAATGGCTGCTTTCATCAAATGCTTCCAAAGCATAGCGGCGGCGAACGTCTAGAGTAGCACCAGCGTCGCTTTGAAGAACAGCGAGGGCATCTTCGTACTGCCCCATATTTGAAATGATCCAGCAATCGTTAAAATTTTTGGCCGCGGCTCGGATTAAAGAGATCCCGCCAATATCTATTTTCTCAATGATATCCTGCTCCGGTGCTCCAGAGGCTACGGTTGCTTCGAAAGGATATAAGTCAACGATTACTAAGTCGAAATAGGGGATTTCAAATTCGCTCATCTGCGCTTGATCGCCCTCGTGCGATCTGCGTGCTAAAATTCCTCCGAACACCTTTGGATGTAGGGTTTTAACGCGACCACCTAAAATGGAAGGGTACGAGGTCAAATCTTCAACGCGTTCAACGGCGATGCCGCGCTCTTCAATAAATGCTTGGGTTCCTCCTGTCGAATAGATGGTGGTGCCCATCTCTTTTAAGGCGTCAACTATCGGCCCTAGGCCGTCTTTGTGAAATACAGAAATTAAGGCGTTTTCTATGCGCATCAAAGTGTGTGTTTTGGAAAATAATGGAAGAAACAAAAGTAATGTTTTAAGAGCGTGGGATTGTCTTTTTATTCCTCTAATTTTGAAGGAAATCGCTATAGTATTGATACTACTTCTAAGACTGATTCGTGAAAGTGTGTTGTTTGCCGTTATATCGCTGGCAGCAAATAAGTTACGGACGTTATTGTCCCTTTTAGGCATCACCATTGGTATATTCGCTATCATCCTTGTTTACTCCATCGTAGACTCTTTGGAAAAGAATATTCGGGACAGCGTGAGCCAACTTGGTGATAATGTCGTTTATATACAAAAATGGCCTTGGGGCGGGGGCGGTGAATACGCTTGGTGGAAATACCTGAATCGTCCAGTGCCTTTGAAAAAGGAATCCGAATTGCTACGCAAGCGAAGTCAATACGCTGAAAATATCGCCTTCGGTAGTTCATTAAATGGAGCCACTGCAAAATTTGAAAGCAACAGTACTAGTGGAATAGAAGTTTTAGGTACGACGTTTGAATACGCACAGATTTGGGATTTTGAACTTGCCGACGGACGCTATTTTACAGAATTAGAAATGAGTGCGGGTCGCCCGTACTGCATCATTGGGGCGGATATTGCGGACGGACTTTTTCCCAATCGCGAGCGATGTATTGGCGAGCGCATCACCATTGAAGGGCAAAAACTTACCATTATAGGGGTCTTTGAAAAAGTAGGTCAAAGTTTGGTTGGTCAGAGCTACGATCGACAAGTGTTGGTTCCTTTTACCTTTGTTCGAACCGTCGTAAATACAGACCGCAACGATCAAAACTTGATCATGGTTAGTGCCAAAGCGGGTGTGTCTTTGGACCAATTAAAAGATGAACTTACAGGCATCATGCGCTCCTTACGCAGGCTGCGTCCTGGCGCGGATGACGACTTTGCATTGAATGATCCATCATTGATTAAAAACCAATTGGATTCGCTTTTCGGTGTTTTAGGCCTAGTAGGCACTGTGATTGGAGGCTTTTCAATATTGGTTGGAGGCTTCGGTATTGCGAATATCATGTTCGTGAGTGTACGCGAACGCACTAATGAAATAGGGATACAGAAGGCTCTAGGCGCGAAAAATTTCATGGTTCTTTTCCAATTCTTAACGGAGAGTGTTGTGCTCTGTCTGATCGGCGGAATTATGGGGCTGTTCCTAGTCGCACTAGGCGCTTTTGCAGCAACGAAGGCCTTTGACTTTGAAATCGCCTTGAGTTTGGCGAACGTGATTGTAGGCATTGGACTAAGCGCCTTGATAGGGCTTGTTTCCGGTTTTATTCCCGCATGGATGGCCGCTAGACTCAACCCGGTCGATGCCATTCGAATGAACGCCTAACCTATAAGCGGTCAGCAACGAATTCGGCGACCCATTCTAAAAGTTCGTGATCCTCCGCGGTAAAAGGGTCCAATTGGTGCGAGTCTATATCGATTTGACCGACTAATTTTTCATCTGCGTAAACGGGGACGACAATCTCACTTTTTGTAGCCAAACTACAGGCTAAATAATTGTCTTGTGCATGCACATCCGGAACCTCAAAGGTTTTGCCTGAGACCGCGACCTGCCCGCAAATACCTCTACCATAAGGGATGCTGGTATGATCCGTCGCTTCGCCTATATAGGCGCCCAACTCTAACTGGTTTTTGGCATCATTCATCCAATAAAATCCGGTCCAATTGTAATAAGGTACTTCCTTATCTAATACCGTGACGGCAAGCGTTTGTAAGGCCAAACCGCGTAGGTTCTTTCCTTTTTCAAGCTCAGATTTGACGTTTTGCAGTTGAATAGATGTCATAACAGCAAGATTGTTGATAGAATATCGTTTTAATTGAGTAAACGTAGCACGGTTATTGCTTTCCAAGTGCGAAATTAGCAACAATGTACATGCTTTTGCTGTTGTACACATATTAATTAACCCAAATACCTGATATGAGAAAAGTAATACTCTCATTAGCATTCCTAGGATTCTCTTGGTCTGGTTTTGCCCAGTCGACCTCGAATGAGTCGCTTAGTTTGCAGGCCTGTCAAGGTGATACCATTGTCTTCGGATTCAACATCACTTCGCCCTTCAACATAGGCAATACCTTTTCGGTAGAGATGAGTGATGCAAGTGGAAATTTTGCCGGAAACTTCGTGAGTATCAATGCATTACTCGCTTATGGTGTAAGCGCAGGGAATGAAATAGATGTCCTCGTTCCAGACAATACAACCCAAGGGGTATATAAATTTAGAATGATTAGTTCTAATCCTGTAGCAATCAGCGATACCATCAGTAACGTGATCATTGGGGCAAATCCACAGACTGGATTTTCAGCCTACAACTGGTTTGATAAAGCAGGTGAACTCACGTTCTGTGAAGGAGATACGGCTTTATTGGTTGTTGACGCCCCACCTACAGGCCAGTCCTACACATACCAGTGGCTAAGCGGTGGAGCTCCGATTGCCGGCGAAACTGGCGATACATTAATTGTAATTGCGTCAGGAACTTACGGTATTGAAGTGAGTTCTAATCTTTGTGACGCTGCCTCTATGGACACGATAGTTAATTCTTATATACCTCCGGCAGCAGTTTTTGCTCAAGGTGGCGCTGGAATTAATTTTGTGGGCATAGATTCCATTCGTATGTGTAAAGGAACCATCGCAACGTTAGAGCACCTTGGCTTTCCAGGCCCAGGAATTTTAGGTTTCAAATACCAATGGTTGAAAGACGATAGTGTCAATATATTTGGCCAACCTGTGATTTATCCTCTTGTAAATGATACATTAAGCTCTATTACTGTTGATACGTCAGGTTCTTGGTTTTTAGAGATTACATCCATTCCAGGTGGTTGTAAAGACACTTCGAAGGTCTACACGGTCATCGTTGATACGGTTCCAGCTACATCAACGCTAGTTCAGAATTGGCCTTGGCAAAGCTTACCGTCAAATACATTGTGTTTAACAGATTCTGCGCTACTTACTGCACAGGATACAGTATTAGGTAGTACTTGGGAATACCAATGGCAAGTTGCGTATCCTTCAGGTTCAAACAGCTGGTTAAATTTAGCCAATGATACTATGCCTTGGATGGTTGTAGACACATCGATAGTAGCAGATACTGCAGATTACAGACTGCTTGTAACCAACGAAGCGTGTTCTTTCATAACTAATGAGCAGACGATAAACTTTGTGAATTTCCCGTCAATACTCATTCAGCCTGGGGATTCTCTGGGTATATGTGTGTATGATAGTGTATTAGTGAGTCTCCAGAGCAATGCGTTAAACTTTGCTTGGAATGGCGGTCTATACACGGGCAAGCAGAATTTCCTCTCTGTACCAGGACAATATGTGATTGAAGCATTCGGAGTAAATCAATGTAAAACGATTGATACACTCGATATCTATAATTACACTTTAGTGGCAGCAGCTTCGGCAAATCCACCAGTGATTTCTCCAGGTGAATCCACAGTGCTCTCAGCGACAGGCGGGGTATCGTACTATTGGTTTGCTGATGCTCCTTCTTATTATAGTAATCAACAATCCTCTACGACACAAGCCTTACCTTCTGTCGATACCATAACGTACTTCATTCAAGTAGAAGACCTAAACGGTTGTGAAGACACCGCAAGTGTCCAAGTATTTGTTGTTGAACAAGATTCAGCAGTAATCTATGCGGGAACCTATGGAAACATTCAAAACGTAATCACGCCTAACGGTGATGGACGAAATGACGTTCTCGATCTTAGTGGAATTACAGCAGGTGACGATTGCGAATTCACTGTGTTCACTCGCTGGGGAACACCGGTATACAATCAGGAAGTATATAATAACGCATGGGGCGGAACCACCGATGGTGGCTCCGCACTCGAAGACGGAACGTATTATTTTGTGTTGACCCACAACAATGAGATACGAGTGAAATCGGCGGTAACCATCTTAAACAACTTCTAATCATGAAAAAGTTAGTATTTACACTCGCATTAGTTGTTGGAAGTTGGACGGTTCAAGCCCAGCAGCTTCCCTTAATTTCAAATTATTTGAATACTGCACATCTCTTTAATCCTGCTTTTAGCGGATTAGATGGGAAAACGGAGATTACTGTTTTGAATAGACGTCAATGGACGGATATTCAGGGTGCTCCCGAAACACAGTTCATGGCGTTCAATGGCAATCGTGAAGACCTGAAATTTGGGTACAGCGGTTATGCATTTAACGACGTTACGGATATTGTTTCACGCGCAGGATTCTACGGTTCCTACGCATGGCACGTAAAGTTTACCGATCAAAACAGCCTAAGCTTAGGTCTAGGTGCGGGTTATGTGAACAACACCATTAACGTGGGTGGTATTCGTGTACAGGACGATTTAGACCCGGTATTATTCTCTGCATTAAATAGAGCCAAGTTTGATCTGAACTTTGGGTTTAACCTCAAATTCGGCGACTTCTCTTTCGGAGCAGCAGTACCGAACATTTTAGCGCCTAAGGTAGATTTCTCAGACAACTACGTGATCAGTCCGTTCCAGTACCAGTACATGCGTCACTACGTGGTCAATACACAATATGATGTGAATTTGCAGAAAGGTTTAATGACCTTGAGTCCTTTTGTAACGGTTCGCGCGAATGAGGTGACTATTCCTCAGGTAGATGCCGGTTTGATGTTCAACCATAAGGAGTACTTCTTTATTGGAGCAGCGTACCGTTCGTCTTACGCCGTAACTGCAAATACGGGTGTGCATTTGACAGAGAACATCACCATGGGCTATGCTTATGATTTCTCCTTGAATACATACGGTTTCGCTTTAGGTAATTCGCACGAGTTTATGCTTCGCTATTCTTTTGGTGAAAGTAAAAAAGACAAGCGTTTAGAGAATGAGCTTAAAAAACTAAAGGACCGCCAACGTCGTCAATCGGGTGATCTGGAAGATTTATTGAACGACCGTTTAGATGAGTTTAAGGACGAGATATCTGCACAGCAAAAGGAACTTTTCGATGCTGAAAAAGAAAATCTTAAGGGGGAGCTCAGCGAAGCAGCCTCTCAAGCGGCATCTGAAGCAGCTGCCAATGCCGTTAATACCAACGGTTCCATGAATTCGGGTACTGCCGGTGGCAATGCTGGTATGAATAACGGGTCAAACAATCAAGGAGTTGCTAATCCTAACGCGACCTACCCGCAAACACCACAAGGCGGTTCTGCGAAAAGCAATATCAAGGGCTACGATCCTAACCAATACGCTGGAAACGTTCAAGCGGGTTCACGTGGATACTATGTTACAGCCGGTGTGTTTGGGTCTGTTACGAATGCAAACAAACTGCAAGCTCGTTTGAGTAAGCAGGGGGTCGCTTCGGACGTATTCCAAGATCCAGGCAATAATATGTATTACGTCTTCTTGCTGAAGTTCAGTAACTACGAGTCAGCGAAGCAAGCCCAGACGAGTGGTTTTAATGGACAGTACGGAGGTAAGCTTTGGATTAAAGCACTCTAACACCGAAAAGTAAAGCACAAAAAACCCGGCGCATCGCGCCGGGTTTTTTTATGCCAAATTTTGGGCTATTTTTTTTCGGCTTCCCGCGTTGGGTAAATAAGATCCGGGTTGGTTGGAGCATTGTCCTTAGCGAGCTTTCCACCGTTCAAGATGCGCTCAGCTTGCATTAGGTGTCTGGCGATGTGTGGGATCATGATTTCAAGTGCCGTAATGGATTTGATCTTAAACGGCGGCAACGCTGAGCTCACCATGGAATTGCACAAATCCTGACTGTTAGGAATGATCCGAACCAACTTTTCAATCTGACTGAGATCCGCAATGAAGTTCTCCATGATTTTCTGCGGCGCAATTTTTAAGTCTGGATTTCTCAGACGTCGTGGTTGTAGTTTTTTTGGTGCTGGAATTTTCAGTGCTTTTGCCTTGGTGATGGGTTGCATCCATACGCGTGCTTTTTTTGTGAACCAGCCCATGTTTAGGATACTGGTTTTCTTCGCTTCAGGCAATTGGCACACTTTGGTTAATTGGGGTAAATACACCTCATTGACATTGTTTATGTGCTCAATACATTCAATAGCAGACCACTGTTCACCTTCAGGAATAAAGAAAAGTTCTTCGTCTTCTAGAAAATAGAATGCCCGTTCAAATTGTGCTTTGTGTTGCGCCAATTCGTTTAGGCGGTTTGCAATGTACTCGTGTGCTTGCATGTGCTAGTTGGAGGATACGTTTGTAGTAATACTCTGGAATACTTCATAAACATCCTGCAGGTGTATTATGTTTTGCGCAACAAAAGTGAGTCTATCGCCTTTTTGTTTGATTTGAACGCTACGAGGGTGCTTCTGTAAGAACCCTAAGACGTCGGAGAAAATAGGTAGTTGGTAATACGGACTGTTGTTTTCAGCTGCAAAGTGTGCAATAAGTTTCCCGCCTTTAATGATTATTTTCGTGAAGCCAATGTGCTTCGCGAGCCACTTAATACGCAGACTGTGCAGCAGGTCTTCGACTTGAGGGGGAATCGGTCCGAATCGGTCTTCCAATTCTAATTGGAACAGCAACAGATCTTCTTCCTTTTCCAGCTCACCCATGCGCTGGTATAATTTCAGGCGCTCTTCGATGTTATTGACGTATTCGTCCGGGATATGAAGCGCAAGATCCGTATCGATTTGAACCTCATCTACGAAATGCGACCCTTCCGTTTTATCGGGTTGATCGTACAACTCCTTAAACTCATTTTCCTTCAATTCATTGACCGCTTCCGCGAGAATTTTCTGATACGTATCAAAGCCCATATCGGAAATGAAGCCACTTTGCTCACCGCCTAATAAATCTCCAGCACCGCGAATCTCGAGGTCTTTCATGGCAATTTTAAAGCCGGATCCAAGGTCGGTGAACTGCTCTAACGCTTGAAGTCGCTTACGTGCTTCATCTGTGAGTGTGCTGAGGGGAGGTGCTATAAGTTTACAAAAGGCCTTTTTATTAGAGCGGCCCACACGTCCGCGCATCTGGTGTAGGTCGGACATGCCAAAGTGGTTGGCATTGTTGATAATGATGGTATTCGCATTGGGCACATCTAAGCCACTTTCGATGATGGTGGTAGCAACGAGAACGTCATATTTACCTTCCATAAAGTCCAGCATGACTTTTTCCAATTTCTTCCCCTCCATTTGGCCATGACCTATGGCAATTCTCGCATCGGGCACCAATCGTTGAATCATCCCGGCCACTTCTTGAATGTTACTTACCCTGTTGTTGATAAAGAAAACTTGCCCACCGCGCTGAATTTCATA
>Ga0209119_1000941_pt1 | contig 29452 bp, 29 predicted proteins | sample COG_03_FD_184747 | JGI IMG/M metagenome (GOLD analysis project Ga0209119, IMG submission 184747) | Pelagic Microbial community sample from North Sea - COGITO 998_met_03 (SPAdes) (version 2) | ecosystem: Environmental > Aquatic > Marine > Neritic zone/Coastal water | place: Helgoland, sampling...
TATATAGTAAAAATACAGAAAACAAAAATTAAAGATGAACAAAGAGTAATATATAAATTAATAGAATATAATAATGATTATAAAATAAATTATGATGAGTTATCAGAAGAATTCAAAAAACAAATAAATAACAATGAACATATAACATTAGATTCTTTTATAAGTAAATATAAGAAAACAAAGAAAAAATTAAAAATAATACAAGAAGATAAAGATGATGATAAACAAGAAGACAAGCAAGAAATAAAAATAAAAATAAAGAAAATAAAAAAATAATAATTTTTTTAAAGGTTTACTTACTGTTTATAACCAAATTTTATAATTGTAATACCTAAAGTTATCCATAAAATTAGAGCAAAAATGGTAATATAATTTACAGGAATAGTTTTGTTGTAATATCTAATTAATAATATAGATGTTATAGCGGTTGTTACTAATATATCTGATAAAATAGCACCTTGGAAAAATTTTTCTCTTACTTTATCATTTAGTAAAAAAAATGATGTTATTAGAGATACTGGAAAAGCGCCTACTAATCCTGAATATACTGGAGGAAAAACTGTAGATACATATTTACTGAAACTTATTATAGAACCTCCTATTAAAAAAGTTTTTAAATATTCTGTCATATAATTTAAATAAATATTAAAATATATAAATATATAAAAATATAAAAATTTTATATATTTTAGTATATAAATGGATAATAGCTTTATAATTTTATTACAAGAAAACTTAGATAGTAAAATTATAGAAAATTTTCTTAATAATGTAGTTTCAGTTAATGATAAAAAAATGAATATATTATTTGAGTGTTTATTCAATAATTATTTATTAATATTATTTACAATAACTTGTTTCTCTACAGTATTTTGCTGTCAAAATCGAACAATGTATAAATACAGATTAATAACCCAAGAAGAAAATAAAGATGAATTTGTTAAGGGAGTTCTTGTTTAATTACTTATAGTATTTCCATATATAAAATATGGGTTGAAATAAAATAATGGAGGCTGTGAATAATTAATTTCATATGATTCTTCTGGTTGTTCACTATTTTCTTCTTCTCTTACATCTGAATCATTATCATTATTTTCAATAGGTTCTATATCTTCATCTTCAGGTTCTTCATCTTCAGGTTCTTCATCTTCAGGTTCTTCATCTTCAGGTTCTTCATCTTCAGGTTCTTCATTAGTTTCTTGATTAATATTTTGTAATAAATTATCCACTAAATTACTATATTCTATGTTAATAGTAGTATTATACCTATATATTAAATGTATATTATTTTCATTATCTCTCTTTTTTGTTACAAAAGGCTGTGCATAGTTTGGATTCAATCTATGAAATCTAATTAATTTTTGAGTTAATATTATACTTGAATTAAATTTTAAATCTGGATTTAATGAATATAATGATTTTAAATATAATTCTAGATATGGTTTATTAAAATTATTTACTAGAATATTTGGTGGAAAGAAAAAATCAATACTGATATTAGCATAAATAAAATAATCAGCAATCATAGATAATATATATTTATGTTTTTCAATTATATTATCTGATTTTATAAAATTGCTTATGCTGTGCTCTCTTATATAACATTCATTATATAATCTAAATTGTTCTAAATCAAAATTAACAATAAATAATTGGTGAAATAAATAAGGAATTAAAAGTGGACTTTCTTTAATTTTAAAATAAATATAATACAATTCTCCCTTATTAAAAGGAATATTTGTATAAGGATTTTTTATTTGTTGTGGGGTTGAAATAAAATTTTGATCATATGTTAAAGCATTATTAATAATATTTATTATATCAGATATTCTAAATTTATATATAGTTTTATCTTTTTTACAAAATACAGAAAATAGTATTTTTGATTTTAAAGTATCAAAATCATTCATACATAAGTCATAATTCATATCAAAAATTTTAGCCTTATGTCTTTTATATAAAAAACTGATTCTATTCAAAGAATTATATGTTTTTTGTGTTTTTGAAAAAATATCGAATAAATATTTTTTATCTTCTTCGCTTAATTTATCATTTTGTAAAATATAGTAATCAAAATAATTAATTCTATAATCTGTTTCAGTATTATAATTTTGTCTTTTATGAAAAATAACAGCACTTACATAATTGTATATATGTAATATTAATATATTATCACTGTAGTTATTAATATTATCTAAAAATTCTTCAAGAATAATATTTGAAGTATATTTATTATATTTTAAAAAAAGACTAGTAAAAATTTCCATATTATACTAATATAATATGTATTAATATATTTAAATAAAATTAAAATAATAAGAAATGATTTACATTTATAATTAAAATAATTTTTAAATAAAAATAACGATGGCAAATCATTGTGTTTGGCTTTCCATTGATCCTGTTCGTCGCAAGGTTGATTTTTATCCAAAACCAATAGCAAAACAAAATCAACAATATGCGAACTCAAAACATAATGTTGAAGTTAGTTAGAAATTTTTGTAAAAAAAATATATAAAAAATATTTGAAAACATTGTTCAAAAATATTTAAATTAGATTTGGTTTAACTATTTTTTTTTATTTTAAGCAAATGGATCATAATCATTATCATCACCTATATCAACAGCTTTAATATTATTAATAGTTGTTTGAATACCAATATTTGTAATATTACATGGATCATTTGGATCAGCAATATCAGCAAATTCTTTACTAATTATTTCATTTGGATCTTTTTTACTCCAAATACTTTCTTCTTCTTCATTTAACATTTTGTTAATATCTAACATAACTTGGAAAGACGATGTTCCAAAATAACCTTCTTGACCACACATAACATTTGCAGATACACCCTTCATATTATCTAATTCAGCATGTCTTGCTGCTTTTAAAAACATTTCTGGCGTTTCTTCAAATGAAGCTTTAGCAATGGGGCCAATGTTATCATTATTAATACCATGACGGAAAATAGATGTTAATTTATAATTACAAGTCATTCTATCACATAACAGACTCAAATGATGATAATTAATATAGGTGCTATCAAATTCAATAACTTCTGATAATTCATTGAAAATTGATTGTCTAGCCGCTTCTTCACCTAATACTCTATAAATTTCTTGAATATCGTTAGTAACAGTATTATTTACATCAATGTTATCTAAAGCTAGAATTTCTAATAGATTTGTTCCAGTTGTATCTAATACCCAAATATCTTTCTTTTCATAAGAATTATCAGTTGGTTCTAAATAATCCACAATTTTTCGAATTAGAACATTTGAAATATTTTTGATACCTCTTAATATTACATTATCTAGTAACTGTTCTTGGAAATTCTTTAATAGATAAATTTCATCAGATTGATCTAGAGATAGTGGGTTAATTTTCTTTTTATTTTGAACAATACTGTTAATGCGAATTCTGAAAATTAATTTATCAGAATTAAAATCACTATAAATACAGTTAACATCCGTATGGTAAATACTTTTAATAGCAAAATTAATATCTTCCATTGTAATATTTCTTTCAAGCATTTCCATATCATTCATTTCTAAGCGAATAACCCATTTAGATTTTTGTTTCTCATCTACTTGTTTAATTTCATTACATTCTTCAATCATATTAGCAAATTCATAATATTCCTTTAATGTTTCTTTATCTTCTTGAATATTAGTTGAAGAATCATCTGGATCAAAACAAATTGAAATACCTTTTACGATATGTCTTAATTTAGCGTGTTCAATTTCGTGAAGAATTTTTTTGGCTTCATTTTGATTAGTATAAATATTTTTTGGAAGGAAAATTGTACATGAAGGGTTCTTTGGATTTTCAGATAATGATAGAATTTCTTCAATTCTTGGAACACCACGAGTTACATTTGATTTGGATGCTACACCAGCAAAATGGAAAGTGTTAAGAGTATTATGAACAATTATACCATTATCTTCCATAAAAGTCTGATTTCCTGGAACCGTAAAATCATAAACATATTCATTCTGATCAGGTGTATAAATTTCAATATTCGTAATTTCATCCCAAATAATATTAGATTTTGCTGCTTGTTCTAATAATTTAATTTCATCTTGTAAAATATTTTGTTCTCGAATTTCATGTTTGAAAATATTAATATATTTCTCTAATGTTCTTCTTCCAATTGATTTCTTATTTTTCCATCTTCCATAATTTCGACTTTGACCTGGTAATTTTAATTCTTTACCACATTTAGCAATGATTTCACCAAGTCCTTCAATTTTATCAATATCATTTGATAAGCTATGAATATTACACCGATTTACATAATTACATAATTCTTCTAATTTATCTTCTTTTAATACTGAACCTATGTTTTCTTTATACATAGTAGCATAACTAGATGAAATAGCAAAGTGATATAATGGTTTATTTTGTCTAACATTTTCTATTAATGTAGTAAATATATCAAAATAATTGAATAATAAAGATAAATCTTTGATTAATCTTTCACTTCTAGAACAAGCGCGAATTTCATGATGATTTTTATCACAATTAATATTTCCATCACCATCCATATATCCTTGTAAAACAGCGGCTTTACATTCTAATGGAGCTGTAAATATAAATTCAGGAACTTTTTTTTCATAAGAATTTTTACCACAATTTTCTAATAAGAATTTAGCAAATTCTTTATTTTTAAATTTACTTTTTGTAGATGGACCATATTCTCCAGGAGTAGTATCTAAATATCCTATTGTATTAAATAATTTGGCGATTTCTAATGTGCTATTAATATAATGTTTATGAATATTTGTTATAGATATTTCATTACCACTACAATTGCCCTCTGCTAAATATGCCCCAATAAACCAACCTAATTGTTTATCTAAATTATATTTATTATTTCCAATTTCTACACTATTAACAACAAATTTATTATCAATATGCTTACAAACTGGTATACGCATTCCAATTGTTAATTCAGAACCTTTGATGGGTTCAACATGATGTTCTTTTCTACACAAATGACTATGACTTAACGTGGTTGTCACAGCTCTACCACTTTTTGTCTTAATTGTCATTAAATCACCATTAACTGGGTGTCTACTAAAATGCGAAATACGGTTCCATGATGTTGTTTCATTTTTATCAACCCCAACAATATAATATTGTTCATCTAATTTATCCAATAAAGTTTCAACACTATTTGGATGTCCAGTTGGAAATGTATATTCTGGATATTTTTCAATAAAGTTATCACATAATTCACCAATTTTAATAGTTTTGTGACTGACAATGTCATTTTTCGATACGATAATTATTTTTTTGACAGCATTTCTCGTCTCTGACATTTGTGTAGTTGGTTCACCGATACTTTGCGCCGCAATCATACCAACCATTTCTCCAGGGGCAATAATTGATTTTTTATAAGTTAGTAAAATTGTATCCAGTAAATAAATTAATGATTTTTTATTGAATCTTTTATTAAATAGTAAATCTTTAGGTGATAAATAGTAATAATATAATATTTTAAATAGTTGATTAGGTTTAGCGTAGTAAATTTTATTTAACTTTTCAAAATATTCTTCGATAATGTTATAACATTCAAGTGGAGAAATATCAATCAATGAGTTACCATCAAATACTTGTTGACCCATAATATTATTAATAATGTATGTGAATCCAACTGGCATGTGAATAGTTTTATTATCTTGATTCTTGAAAATTTTTTCTACAATATCTTTTTGAGCATTCATCAATAGTTCAATGTAAATTTTATTTTTCTTATTAAATTCATTTAATTCACTTTTAAATTTCTTAGTAGCATCCTTTGATAATATACTGATAATATTTTTATCTTTATCACTCATTGGTAATTGATAATGATTATATATATCTTCTTTTGTCATTTTTACAATTGGTAACATTTGAAATTCTACTTTTACAGGATCAAAATTATCATCGCCATAATGAAATTGTATAATTTTATTTTTATTATTTCTAACTGTCATATCATATGATACTTTTAAATCTTCAAGACCTTTAATTAAACGTCGTTGAATATAACCAGTTTGACTAGTTTTTACAGCTGTATCAATAAGACCAACTCGACCACCCATAGCATGAAAGAATAATTCACTGGGACTTAATCCACCAATAAATGAGCTTTCTACAAAACCGCGAGCTTCAGGCGAATCGTCATATTTATTGAAATGAGGTAATGTTCTATTTTCAAAACCATACGGAATACGTTTACCATCAACGTTTTGCTGTCCTAAACAAGAAATCATTTGTGAAATATTTAAGTCACTGCCTTTAGAACCAGCATTAACCATAATAACAAAACGATTATCCTTACTTAAACTTTTTCTTCCGATTTTTCCAGCTTCAAGAGATGCCTTATTTAAAACATTATTGACTTGTGTTTCAAATTCATTAACTGTTAATTTACCAGTTTTGTTTTCAAAAATACCTAAGTGAGTTTGATCAATTAAATTATCAACATCACGTTTTTTGTCAGCAATTACATCACTAATAGACTTATTGGTTTCATAGTTAGCAATTAAATCACTAATACCGACACTATAAGCATGGGTTTTCATATATTCCGTTACAATAGATTGAAGATTATCAATGAAATCACTTGAAGCCATATTACCATAATCATTACAAATTCTTTGAATTAAACCCTTAGAGCCATCTCCAAAAACTCCTTTTTGTAATTCACCTCGAATATAATTTCCATTATAAATTTCAACAACATGATTAGATGTTTTGTAATCTTCACTATCATCAAAATTTTTAAGTTTATATTTCATAGTGATTGGTGGAATAATTTGTGAAAGTAAATTATAGTTACTAATTTTTTCATTATTGAAAATACTAGTATCAATATTTTTAAGACCAATAACCAAGTTCATTGCTTTTCTCTTATCAAAACTAATATTTTCTTGACTGAATAAGTAACTTCCAAGCATAGAATCTTGGAAAATACCAACAATTGATTTATTGTTTGCTGGACTAATAATTTGATATGGGACAGCAGCTAACATTTTTAGTTCCATTTCTGATTGTTCATCTTGAGGCATATGTAAGTTCATTTCGTCGCCATCAAAATCAGCATTATAGGGTTTAGTATCACCAACATTCATTCTAAATGTATCACCTTGAGGCATAATCTTGACAATATGACACATCATAGACATTTTATGTAAAGTAGGTTGTCTATTAAATAAAATAGCGTCACCATTCATCATATGACGATGAACTTTATCACCAACTTGTAAATTAATTGACTCTCTATCAACATATTTTAACGAAATGGATTCGCCGTTCTTTTTCTCTAAAATTTTAGCGCCTGGATAAATATCAGGTCCATTTCTAACAAGTTTTAATAAATAATTCATATTTTTATTATTAACAAAAATTGGTTTTGTTAAATTCTTTGCAATTTTTAAAGGAACACCTAATTCTCTAACAGAAAGTTGCGGATCTGGTGTAATAACCGAACGGGCGCTAAAATCAACACGCTTTCCCATTAGATTACCTCTAACACGTCCTGTTTTACCATTTAATCTTTCTTTAATAGATTTTAAAGGTCTTCCTGATCTTTGAGCAACAGAAGCAACTCCAGGAATTTTATTATCTACTAAAGTTGCTATATAATATTGTAGAACGGTTTCCCAATCATCAATAACATTTGAATTCGCATTTTGCGCAATTTTATCAGCCAAAGTATTATTTGCTTTAATAATATTAACAATAATATGACTAATATCATCTTCGCTTCTTTGTTGTGAATCATGTTTTACAGAAGGTCTTACCGCCGGAGGTGGAACAGCTAAAACTTGGCAAACCATCCAATCGGGTCTTGACCAAATTGGACTAAAACCCATAAAATTTACATCTTCATCACTAATTCTTTTAAAATTTTTAATAACTCTTTCAGGTGTTAATTTAAGTGAAATTTTACTATTTTCATCATCTGTAGCATCATTATCTACCCATTCAGCAATAATTGTTGCTAATCCTTCTTTCTTAATTTTATTAGGTTGTTTTGAATTACATCCATCTTCTGTGTCTTCACCGCAACGTTTAATTTTACTAGCAATAGAGAATATTTGATTCCATCTTTCATCTGGCGACATTTTCATAAAATATTTATATTTTTTTTTATTAATTAAGCATTTACTACATTTAATACAAGTACAACGTAGAATCTTGATAATTGTATTTAAATATTGAATATAAAATACTGGTCTTGATAAATTAATATGTCCAAAATATCCAGGTGTTTGCATATAGTCTAAACCATCTGTTGGACAAATTAATCCTGGTTCTAATACTCCCATTCTTGGATCAAATAATCCTCCGATTACTGGTTTATTATTGATATATGTGTCTCTACTAGTTATTTCTGCGACAGATCCTTTTTTAATTTCTTCTGGTGATAAAATACTAAATTGAATGCCGATAATTTTTGATGGAATTTTTTTTTCATTATTTTCAATTTTAGACATCTCCTTATATTAATAAAATAATATTTAGATTGTTTTATTTCATCAATTTTTTATTTTAATTTAAAATTGAATATATAAAAATAAAATTACATTATACATATAAGAAGTATGGTAATTGAAAAAAAGCGAAAATTAAAGATTCACAAATATAATACACGTCATAAAAATAATAAAAATAAAAATTATATTTATGAAAGTGATAATAGTGAATCTGATGAAGATGATGAATGGTTACCAAATAAAGATTATTCTAGTGATGGTGAAGTAAGTGGTGATAGTGATAATTATACTGATTGTAGTAGTGATGATGAGATTGTAAATAAATATAAAAGTAAAAATAAAAAACAAAAATTTAATAATGAAAAATTTACTGAATTATTATCAGAGTTATATCCTTCAAAATATATGACAAATAAAGTAAAAAATATGAAAAAGAATAGAAATAATAATAATCTTGTATTAGAAATAATTGATATTGATGGTAGTAAAACTAATATTGAAAAATATCAAGATAATAGAGAGAGCGAAGAAGAAAGCGAAGAAGATAGTGATGTGGAAGATAATGATGAAAGTGAATATGATAGTGAATATGACAGTGAAAATATTAGCCACGATGAAGATGATTTAAAAAATAAAAAAATTCTAAATACAAAAGAAACATTATATAAATTTAAAAATTTAGCAAATGAACTATTGGCTAAAGATAAAAAAAATAAGTTAGCAAAACAACTATTAAAAAATAGTAAATGTGAAGAAAAAAAGTTAAATAAATTAACAGAAGGAAAAGAAAGAGAAAAAAATTTAAATGAATTTAAAAAAATAGTCAAATACAAAACGCCGGTTGACTCTTTCAAATATTTCAAAAAATCATTAACTGTTGAAGAACAAAAAATTTTAATTGAAACAATAAAAGAAATTAATAGTGATGATAATATTGAAAAACCCTATTTATTTAAATTATTACAATTAGAAATACCAAAAAAATATAAGGAAATTGCTTTAAAAAAATTCAATATTTTATCTTCTATGGATTCTGGTAACGGGGAATATTATAAAATTAAAACTTGGTTAGATACTTTTATCAGTATACCATTTAATAAATATAGTAATTTACCCATTACTATGAATGACGGTCTTGATAAATGCCATGAATATATGTCTAATTGTAAAGCAAGTTTAGATGATGTTGTTTATGGTATGAATGATGTTAAATTACAAATAATGCAACTTATTGGACAATGGGTTGTTAATCCAGATGCTATAGGAACTGCTATAGCTATTAAAGGACCAATGGGAACTGGTAAAACTACATTAGTAAAAGAAGGTATTAGTAAAATATTAAATAGACCATTCAATCTATTAGCATTAGGTGGAGCAACAGATAGTAGTTATCTAGAAGGTCATAGTATTACATATGAAGGTAGCACGTGGGGGAAAATTGTAGATATATTAATTCAAAGTAAAACATCAAATCCTATTATATTCTTTGATGAATTAGATAAAGTAAGTGAAACACCAAAGGGTGAAGAAATTACAGGTATATTAACACATTTAACTGATACTACACAAAATTCTAATTTTCATGATAAATATTTTTCGGAAATAGAATTAGATTTAAGTAAATCACTATTCATTTTTAGTTACAACGATGAAAGTAAAATTAACCCAATTTTATTAGATAGAATGTATAAAATATCAATTAAAGGTTATGAAACAAAAGATAAAATAGTTATTGCTAAAAAATATTTGCTACCAAAAATTTATAAACAAATTAATTTCAATAAAGAAGATATTATTATAAACGACGATGTAATTAAATATATTATTGAAAATTATACTGATACAGAGGATGGTGTTAGAAATTTAAAAAGATGTTTAGAGATTATATTTACTAAATTAAACTTATTTAGATTAATGAAACCTGGTGAGAATTTATTCGAAGAAGTTTTATCTATTAAGATAGAATTCCCACTTATAGTGAGTGAAAAATTAGTAAAAGAACTTATTAAGAATAAAAATTCTTCTGATGAGAAATGGAAATTAATGTATATGTAATTATAAAATTATAGAATTATTTAATTACATAAATAGTTTTATTGTTATTATTAAATAGAAATAATAATCAAATACGTTTTAAATATGAAAAACAATTTTCATCTTTAAATTTTTTATCATCATTTTTTAAATATTTTGTATATAATTTTATAGGATTAACATTAATTAGAAATAATATTTTCATGTATATTAAAAACACTATTATATTAATTCCTATATATAGTTTTTTATCTCTATTATAAAATATAGTAATTAATATGTAATCTATTAATAATATCCCTAATCTTTTAGAATTAAATTCAAGAGAGAAAGGTGTAAAAAAGAAACAATTATTAATGAAATTAGAGGTGATGATTTTACTATATTTAAAAAATATAATATGCACCATATATGTAACTATCTACAATAAGCTAAATTTTGACAATGTATTTTTGTTTTTATCATTTATAAATTTAGGTTTATTAATTATTTTAATAATTATTTTATTAATTATTTTAATTTTATATTTAAAAAATTGAAATAATGTTTAATAACTTTTAGTATATAAAATTATTATAGAAAATCTTAATAATGGAAATAGAAAACTGTGTTGATTGCGACAATGAAGAAAATTTAGAAGAACTTGTTAAATTAAAATTTTTACTAAAAGAAGTTACAAAAAATTTGTCTGAATTAAATAGTATAAAAATTTCTCCTAAAAATTTAGAATTACAAAAAATAAAACAAGATATAGAATCATCTATGAATATAGATACGCCTTCTACATTTAACTCTACATCAAATTACCTTTCAAAACAAGTTGAAGCTTATTTGAAAAAACATTGTAAACATAATTATATTGAAGATATTTATGATGTTGGAGAATGCGGTTCTAAAAAAATTTGTTATTGTAACAAATGTTTTGATGGTTATTAAATAAATAAAATATTAATCTACTTGAACCTTTAATGGTATAATTAAAGGAACAATATAGTTATGATGTAACATTTTTCTAATATTATTACTTATATTTCTCTCTATTGTATATATTCGTGTTCTATAATTATTTAATTTTTTTTAGAGTCATAAAAATCTACTTGTGTATTTTTTAATGATTTTTTATATTCTATAAATTCATTTTTTATACTTTTGACATTATCTTCCATATTTTTGATTTTGTCAAAATACTTTTTTAATTTTTGTCTGATTTCTTCTTCATTACTATTTAATTTATTTTTTGAATATGCGTATTTTTTTTAAATCATTATAAATAGGTTAGTTTTATAATTTATTTGATGATAATATTTTTTTTCTTCATAATTGTTTACTTCTCTATTTCCACAATGAGGATAAGCATTGTTTCCATTTCTAAACCAATTGACTATACAATTACTATGATATACGTGACAACATTCTGATAATTTATATATTATACATTCTTCATGTGATAAATTTATATTATTTGGATTATAAGTGATCTATATATAGATAATTTATTATTCTTTATAATAATAAAAATCTTTCAATTCTAAATTCTAATATAAAATCTGGGTTTATATATTCTATAAATTTTGCATTAAAAATGCTTTTTATCATATATACTTCATTAAATAATTCAGTATAAAGATTTATAGTAGATGCTAAAAATGAGTCATAAAATATGGCTACCTTAATATTATTATTAATATTATTATTTTTTCTATAAAGAATTAAATTTTTTATATCATCCCAATATAATGATTTTTTATCATAATTATCACTAATGTTTTTTAAATTTTTATCTAATAATTTTATATTGTTATTTTTATCATATATTTTTTTTTTACTATAAATAGTATTAATTATACTAATATCTTCATCTACAAAATAAAAATTTTCTTTTGTTTTTGTGGCTATATTTGTTCCTATATTTACTCCTTGTATCAAATCTCCATTACCAATTACTTCTTTCATTTTAATGTCAAATTCTCTGGTTTTTATATTAATATTTAATTTTTCACATATTATTTTACATGCCTCATTATAAAATTTTAACATTCCTTTTAAATTAATATGTGTATCAGTTTTATAAAATTCATTTACATCAAATAATTTAGTGCTATCATAAAATAGATCGAAAAAATTTAACTTATAATAATTCATTTTATCTCTATTTATTATTTTATATTGATTTGGTAAATAATCTTTACATATGATTTCTTTATCAGGAAACATAAAAAATAATATTTTTTTTGATTTTATATATTCATCATATCTTTTAATACTATTTATATTAAATAATGTTCTATAATTACAATGATTTTCTAATGATCTACAAGCATCGTTAATTAAGAATAAATAATCATCTTTACCAAATAATGTTTTTATTTTATTTTCTTCATTATAAGGATTTGTATTTTTAATATTTTGTTTATAAAAAATTTTTTTATCTTTTATATTGGTAATATATTTTGTACATAAATAATTATGTGTATTATTTATTTCACAATTAATACAACAAAATTCTTTATTAATAAATTTATTTAATCCACATTTACATTTATTATTTATATCCATAATAATAAATAGAAATATTATATTTTTCTATGCTATTCTTATTTACAGTATATTAAAATAAATTAAAATCTAACCAATATCTGTTATTTGAAAAATTTTTTAATGGTTTGATATTTAGAATACTATTACTCTGTTCTCCAAGCTCATATAAATCATTTCTAAAATCTATTACAGATATATCTATATCTGAAAAAGAATTACTTGGATTTTGAATAATTTTTTCAATATTAAAAATTCTTTTGCCTTCTATTAATTGAAATGCGCCTATATATAACGGACCATTAATAGTATCAACATTTATTGGAACATAACCTATATAAAAAAAATTATCGGCTTTATTTGTTTCGCAATAAATTCTCATGCTCATTATATCACTATACATAAATGGTTGATAATCTGTGTCTTCATCTTTTTTATATAAACTCATTTCATAAATCCAATTTTTACACCATTCAGATGTCATTCCATTATTTAATAATACTAAATTATTATGGTCTCCATTTTCTAATTTTTGAATTGGTATATTATAATTATTATTATTGTTATTATTAATACACATTTTAATATTTAATGAATTATATAAACTAAATAAGTTGAATAAAATAAATACTAATATATTTTTATATATCATTAATAATGTTCTATATTATATTAACATTATTAATTTATTTTTATATAATTATTTATTTTTATGTAATTATTTACAATTTATTATACATTTAAAAACTAGTAGGATGTGTTCTATTACCGCCTCTTTGATTTAGAAACTCCATTTGTTCTCTTGAAATACAAGCACAACCGGTTGATGAAGAATATTGTTGTGGTTTGGAGCAACATTTTGGATCAAATTTGTTTGCGTAAAATAAAAACATTTGATCATCGGGTAAAGGAACTTTGCCAGCTTGTATACCATCTAATGATTGAAATAAAGATGTTGTTGTATTTTTTGAAGGCATATCCCAAGTATCTCCTGGAACACCTTTACCGGTTCTCCATTCAATAGGAGCACCTAAAGCTTGGAACCCTTCTTTTAAAGAAGAAAATTTACTACATGAGCAAATAGTATAGCCACCAATTAACCAAACTAGTATAATAGTAAGTAAAATTACTTCTAATCTTATTTTAAATCCTAAAATATTTAAATCCATACTTTATACATATTTAAAAGATAAAAATATATATTTTTAATATATTTTTAATATATTTTTATTTTATCCAGTTGGAACCTTTGGGATCATTTGACTGGGACTGATATCTAATTTTGCTCCTATCTGAGCGATTATAATTGCTAATGGAACTGATAATGATATAAAAAATATTGTTCCAGCGATTGCCGCTGGTAATGTTGCGCCAAAAGTAAAAAACGCGCATGCATATAGTGCTAAAGTAGCAATAGCCAATGTTATTAAAACTAATAAAATAACTAATTCTATAATTGTTGCTATTAAAGATTTTAAAGTTAAATATGTACCAAATACTTGAAATAATCCAGCTGCCATTACACCATTTGTTTTATTTAATGTATCTCGCGCTATAATTGTATTTTGAATAATAGGAGTAGTAATATTCAAAGTGCGATTCATTACATCTTTAGTAACCTTATTACTTGTATTACGCATATTATTGAACATAGCTCTAATATTTCTTATTGATGTTATTATTTCTTTCCATGATTCTATTAATAATTTTACAAAATAATAAATAGGTTCTAAAATTGTAGAAATTATTGATGATAAAATATTATTTACACAAAAATTAAAATTTTCAGATGTTGTTTCGAGATTCGACTTGTTTGGATCATTAATAATCCATCCAGCAAATGGTATATAAATTGGATTACATTTATTTTGTGGCCAATCTTTTCTTAAACTTCTTACATGTGATAAAGTATAAAAATAACCTGTCGCTATAAAAAAAACAAATATTATTAAACTAGATATAATTAATTCCACGCCATATTTTTGAAAAAACCCTTCTTTACTATATAAATGATTAAATTTCGATATTATATCCATATAATATATAATTATAAATTGTTTATTATATTAAATCGCTCGAACAATTTGACCAGGAGGACCAGTCCAAACAGATTTACCAGTCATTACAGAACCAGATAAAATATATAAAAATGATGCTAAAATACCTAATGTTTTTCTAAATAAGTCTTCTATATTGAGAGTTAATTTTTGTATTTCTATTAAAATATTTAAAAAAATACCGAAAATACTTTTCACTATTGTCGTTATCCAATTTCTTATATTATTAAAAAATGCTCTTACAGAATTTACAGCTTCACTTATTACACCAGTTACCTCGCCGCTAAATGATAACGCGTAATTTATTGGCTCTAGAAAAGATCCCATTGAACTCATTTGCATATTTTGAATACAAAAACTAAAATTTTGCATAACATCATGATTAAAAAGACCCGCGAATGGCATAATACTCGGATTACATCTGTATTTAGGCCAATCATTTTCTATCTGTTTTAAACCAATTCCTAAAACACAAGCAAAGTATAATCCAATAAATACTAAAATAATTATTATAGCGGAAATTAATTCATAAGCATCCATAATAAATTATAATACTATAATTATTATAGATAATTATTATTTTATACTTATTTATTATTCATCTTCATTTGGAGTATCATACTCATCAATCCATCTAAATCTAACTTTTGTTGGAGGATCGCCTGGAACTCTATATGTTTGCCAATATCCTCCTTTTTTCATTCTTCCAAATTTTCTGATTTTTCTAGATGTTCTGATTTTTCTAGATTTTCTGATTTTTCTAGATTTTCTGATTTTTCTAGATTTTCTGATTTTTCTAGATTTTCTGATTTTTCTAGATTTTCTAGATTTATTTTTTCCTCCACTTTTAGTTTTATTAACCCAATTATCATTCTTAGCATCATTTTTAGATTGAACAAATTTTTCTGTGAGACCTTTTGATATATCTGTTCCTGTAATAGCTGTTGGTGGTCCATGTTGTTGAAATTGAACAACACTAATTTGTTTAGGTTTATTTCCACCACGAGTAGATTTTTTTTCTTGCTCCATAAACCAATTATAACTATGTTGTTGAGGATTTCCACTATTATTTTTTACTTTAAGAGCAAAAGGCGAGGCTTCTATACTTCTATTAGACATTATATATATTTATAAATAAAAATAATAAAAAAATAAAAATAAATATAATATATGTTGAATGATACGCAACGATTACATTTACAAGAAATGATTAAAGCAAATAATACTGAAGATACAACTAATGCGATTAGAGAAGTAAGACATAGTTCGATAATTCATTCTGAAGTTCAAGAACTTGTTAATTTAAAGCAAAAATATCCTAGATTATTAAAAACTAACCCACAGCAATTTGACGATATGTGCGTTAAACGTTGTAATTTTCTTTTTAATAATTATACTGAAATTTTTAATAAAGTAAAAAAAGATGAAATAGATTTACAAATGTTAAATAAATTTTTAAATGTTTTAAAACAAATAGAAGATGGTAAAATAGATCAACATGAAGGTTCATATATGGTTGGAACTATATTAAAAGAAATATATATTGATAGTGCTCTTAAAAAGGCTGAAAAAACAGATAAAAAAGATAAAAAAAATAAAAAAGATGATAAACCAATTAAACCTGTTAAAATTTCATGGAAAGATTATAAGCAAAAAATAACCTAGAATAAAATAAATAAAATAAAAAATATATTTAATTATAATATATATGGATTATCAAAAATTATTAGAAGATGTGTATAAAAAAGTAAAATCTAATAAAGGTGGAAAATTAGCATCATATATCCCACAACTTGCTAAAGCAGATCCTACAATATTTGGTATAACATTTTGTGATATAAATGGAAAATGTTATTCGGTTGGGGATTCTAATAAGAAGGTTCCTATAGAATCCATAAGTAAATTATTTTCGCTAGCTTTAGCAGTAAAAAATTTGGGAAAAAATGAAGTTTATAAAAAAATTGGTACAGATGGTTCTTTTATGCCTTTTAATTCTATAATTGCGGCAAAATTAGCACCGACACATACAATTAATCCCTATGTTAATCAAGGCGCAATGGCAACAACATCTTTATTGTATAAAAAAGATCAAAAAGAATATAAAAATCAAATATTAGATAACTTATCTAATTTTGCTAATACAGAATTAAAAGTTGGAGAAAGTGTTTATAAAAGCGAATCTGCTAGTAATACTACAAATATGAGTTTAGCTTATTTATTAAAATCATTAAATCGTTTTTATGCTCCAGTAGAACAAGCTGTTGATGCTTATACTTATCAATGTTCTGTTACAGTATCGTCTAAAGATTTAGCAACTATGGCATCTGTTTTTGCTAATGCTGGAAAACACCCAATAACTAATAAACAATTAATAAGTAAAGATGAAACAGAATATATTTTAAATACATTAAAACCAGAAGGTCTTTATGAATATTCTCCAACATGGATGGTTAAAACAGATGGTAAATCATATGCTAAAAGTGGTGTTGGTGGTGGAATATTAATTGTAATTCCAAATGTAGGTGGGATTGGACTTGTATCACCAAAATTAGATAAATATGGTAATTCTGTTAGAGGAATAGAAGCAGGTATTAAATTATCAAATAAATTGGGAAAAGACATGTTTAGAAATAAAAAAACTAGAAAATCAACGTCTAAACAACAAAAAACAAAAAAAAGCAAAAAAATGAAAAAAAAATAATTAACTATAATATAAATGTCTGCTCTTCATGCTTTCATAAATAGTGCTCCTGGACAATTCTTAATTGGTGGTTTAACTGTTGCTGGTATAGGTTTTGCTGGTAATAATGTATCAAATAAAGCAATTGCTGCTTTAATAGCTGCGATGCCGATTGGTATGCCTAGTTCAATATTTATTGATGATAAAAGTGTAGAAAAATATGCTTACAATCTTGTAATTATGACAATTGTTTTATTTGCTGCTACAACAACAAATTGGGCATTATTAAAATATGCTAAAATGAATAAATATAGATCAGTTTTAATTTCCTTACTTGTATTCTGGGGTCTAGGTATATTAGTAGCTTTATTAAAATAAAATAATTAAAATAATAATTGAAATAATTTATAAATATTAAATTATTTATAAATTATGACTTATACATTAGTTATTGTTGAATCACCTGCTAAATGTCAAAAAATAGAGAAATATTTAGGACCAGGGTATAAATGTATTGCTAGCTATGGACATATTCAAGAATTAAATGGTTTAAAAAGTATAAATTTAGATACATTTATTCCAAGTTTTACACCTATGGATTCGAAACTACAACAAATTCAACGAATTAGACAAATGATTACTAATAGTATTGATGTATTACTAGCCACTGATGATGATCGTGAAGGCGAAGGAATTGCTTGGCATATATGTAAGTTATTTGATTTATCAATTGAAAATACAAAAAGGATTATTTTTCATGAAGTAACAGAAACTGCTTTAAAAAATTCTGTAAAAAATCCATTAAAGTTGAATATGAATATGGTTAATGCACAGCAAGGAAGACAAATATTAGATTTGTTAGTTGGGTATAAAATATCACCATTATTATGGGAAAATATTTCAAGAACAAAAAAAGGATTAAGTGCTGGTAGATGTCAAACTCCGGCTCTTAGATTAGTATATGATAATCAAAAAGAAATAGATAAATCTCCTGGAAAAAAAGTATATAATACAACTGGATATTTCACTGATCATAATTTAGATTATACATTAAATTATAATTTTGAAGATGAAGATAAAGTAATTGAATTTTTAGAAGAAACAACTGAATTCAAACATATATTTAGTTGTAGTAAACCAAAAGAAAGTGTAAAAAAACCACCAACCCCTTTTACTACTAGTTCTTTACAACAAGCTGCTAGTAACGACCTACATGTAAGTCCAAAAGAAACAATGTCTATTTGTCAAAAATTATATGAAAGTGGTTATATTACTTATATGAGAACTGATAGTCAAATATATAGTAAGGAATTTATTGAGAAAATTAAACCATATATTAGTGAGCAATATGGCGAAGAATATATTCATAAAAATGTAGATTTATTAAGTGAAAAACCTGTAGAAAAAAATACAAAAAAAGGTAAAAAGAAGAAAGAAGAAAATAATAACGCTCAAGAAGCTCATGAAGCTATTAGACCTACAAATATAAAATGTAATAAATTACCTGATGATATGGAATCTAAAGAAAAACGCATGTATAATTTAATTTGGAGAATAACTATGGAAAGTTGTATGGCTGATGCTTTATTTAATAGTATAACTTCAAAAATAACAGCTCCCTTTAAGCATGAATACAAATATACAACGGAAGAACTTGTATTTATTGGATGGAAAATAGTTGGTGGATATAAAGATGATAATAAATTTTACAAATATTTATTAGCATTAAAACAAAATAGTGAATTAAATTATCGAAAAATAACTAATAAACTAACTATAAAAGATTTAAAAATGCATTATACAGAAGCTAAGTTAGTTCAAATGCTAGAGCAAAACGGTATTGGTAGACCTTCTACATATTCATCACTTATTGATAAAATTCAAGAGAGAGGTTATGTTAAAAAAGAAAATATAAAAGGGAAAAAAATTAAATGCACTGATTTTGAATTAGAAAATGATGAAATTACAGAAATTGAAAAAGAGAGAGAATTTGGTAATGAAAATAATAAACTAGTAATACAAGAAATAGGAATTCTTGTATTAGAATATTTATTGAAAACATTTGATGCATTTTTCGAATACGAATACACAAAACAAATGGAAAATGAATTAGATCAAATATCTAAGGGTGATAAAGAATATCAAGATTTATGTAGAAAGTGTGTTGATGCTATAGATGCTTCTATTCCAAAAAAAGTAGATCCAGAAGATAATGGTGTAATCAAAAGTAATCTAGAAATACAAATCGATGATAAACATTCATATGTCATAGCAAAATATGGTCCTGCTATTAAATGTAAAGATGGAGATAAAATATCATTCAAATCTGTTAAAAAACACATTGATCTTGATAAACTAAAAAATGGAGATTATGTTCTAGAAGAAATAATTGAATTGGATAATAAATTTCTTGGTAAATATAAAAGTGATAATCTTTATATTAAAAAAGGCAAATATGGTATTTATGCTGAATGGGGATCAAATAAAAAATCATTGAATGAAATTAAAAAAGAAATAGAAGTATTAGAATTAGATGAAGTAATTGAATATATAGAAAATAATGAAGGAACCGGTGGTAAAAATTGTGTAAGAGTAATTGACAAAAGTCTATCTATTCGTAATGGAAATTATGGTGATTATATATTTTATAAAACTGAAAAAATGTCAAAACCCCAGTTTTATAAATTAGGAGGATTTAAAGAAGATTATAAAACGTGTTCCATTACATTGTTAAAAAAATGGATAAATGATACTTATTTTAATAAATAAAAATTAAATAATAATTAAATAAGATTAATTATATAAAAAAATATAATCTGAACCTTTAATATTATATAATTTATAGCCAAAATCAAGTAATTTAATAAATTTATTTTTTGTAAATTCAAAATCTATACCACCATAATGATCAGACCAAGATTCTAAAACTATAATTGGTTTACATTTTTTAATTGTTTCCATAGCGCCATCTATTACTAATTCTTCATAACCTTCTACATCAATTTTCATAAAATCTATTTTATCTATTTTCAAAGAATCAATAGAAATTAATTCCACAAAAATTTTATTCTCTGTAATTTCTTTATAATAATTTGGTCTACTCATTGGATTATCTGATAGCCCTGAACCACCTGGGTTACCACCTGGAATCCAATCAAATGATGTAATTTTATTAATATTAGACAATCCTTTATTTGATAAAACAATATTTTTTAAATTATTTATTTCTATATTTTTTTCTAATAAAAAATTACTTTTGGGCATAGGTTCAAAAGCATATACTTTTTTTGAAATCATTCCTAATTTAATAGTATGACTTCCTATATGGCATCCGGCTTCTAATACAACACTTTCTTTATTAATATATTCATCGAAAATATTATGAATATGAGGTTCCCATATCTTATTATTTTCTAAAGTTTTACTAATCTCACAATTATCATAAATATAAAATTTACCATTTGTGGAATTATTATAATTATTTACTTTAACTAATTTAAACATCCTATTATAATATATAAATTATAACTTTTTTATATATTATTAACTTAGATTCATAATTTGAGTATTCGAATTATTATTAATAATATTTTCAATTGAAAATAATAAACTATCTAGAGGGATTGATGTAAAATCGTTTTCTACATGTTTTATTTTTCTTACAAAAATTATCCATTTACTAAGTATTTCTCTGAATTCCAATGGAAAATGTATATGATAATCTTTATATTTGGAGAGAATATTTGATTTGAAACTTTCTAGATTATTTCTTACATTTCTTACATCAGACAAAAGAGAATATAAAATATAAATTTTTGTATTGTCCTTATATTCCCTCTCATTCTTCATAATAATTAATGGAATATTGAAACATTTATACTCAATAATCTCATCAAAATATTCTTGAAGAGCGATAGTATATATTTTTTGTGCTAGTTCAGGAAGAGTAACTCGTGAAAGAAGAATCGCCATCAAAGTATTTTATTATTTAATAATACATTTTTTAAATAATAAAAAATCAATTTTATTTTATTTTATTTTATTTACAATCATAATCAACCATTTCTTTTACTAATTCATCAAAATTTATTTCAGGTTTCCATCCTAATTTTTCAAATGCTTTATGTGAACTACCTAATAATTCTTCTACTTCTGAATTTCTAAAATATTTACTAGATATAAATATATATTCTCTCTTTGTATCTTTACAATAACCAATTTCATTTAAACCTTCTCCTTTCCATTCTATGTTTATATTTTTTAATTTAAATGAATTTTCAATAAATTCACGGACACTATGATATTCATTAGTAGCCAAAACATAATCATCAGGTTTATCTTGTTGAAGCATTAACCACATTCCTTTTATATAATCTTTTGCATGACCCCAATCTCTCATGGAATTAATATTACCAAGGACTAATTTATCTTGTTTTCCCGATAATATATTACCAAGAGCAATAGTTATTTTTCTAGTTACAAAATTATGTCCTCTACGAGGACTTTCGTGGTTAAATAGTATTCCAGAACATGTAAACATATTATATGCTTCTCTATAATTCTTAGTAATCCAATGTGAATATAATTTAGCTACACCATATGGAGAGCGAGGATAAAAAGGTGTATTTTCAGTTTGGGGAACTTCTTGAACCTTACCAAACATTTCAGATGTTGATGCTTGATAAAATTTAATTTTTGAAATATCTATTTTACATTTTCGGAGAGATTCTAAAAGTCTAAGAGTTCCAAGGGAATCAATATTTGCTGTATATTCTGGTAAATCAAAAGAAACCTTTACATGACTCATAGCAGCTAAATTATAAACTTCTAAAACTTCTATGTTTTCACTATAATTATCATAAATTTCATTTAAAATATTTATTAAACTATTTTCATCACTCAAATCACCATATCTGAGATATAATTTATCAAAAATATGATTAAGTCTCTCTGTATTAATATTTGATGCTCTTCTAATCATACCCCAAACATCATAATTATTATCTAATAAAAATTCACTTAAATATGAACCATCTTGTCCGGTTATTCCTGTAACAAATGCTATTTTTGACATTATATAAAAAATAAGAATATATTTAATATGATTTTTATTAAATAGATTATTATTAAATTAAATTACAATCTAAAAGAACTGGGTGTATTAACATTGAATTTTTTAGGTATTTCATTTCTTAATTGATTAATTTCGATACTAAAATTAAAATCAATATCTCCAAACCATACAGGTGTTCCATCGTGATATCTAAATTTGAATTTAAAATCTTGAATTCTCTCTATAACAGGGTCAAAATAAGTCATATTTTGTAATAAACCATTGCGTGAATCAAATTGTTGTCCAGGTGGATATATTGTAGTTGGTATTTTAGCAAAAGCAGTATTTACTCTTCCATTTTGTTTATTATTAAATGTGCTATTACTATTAAAATCATTATTGGGATTTTGGCTATCGATATCTAATTCATCATAATTATTCCATTTATCTAATTCTAAATAAATTGTCTCCGATTGTAAAAAAGTGAATACATTTTCACCTAAAATTGAATAATTTGTTCCATTAGAATTAGTAAGCCAAATATTTGTAGAAACAAATTCGGGTTTAACATATTCAATATATAAATTTTTTGTTCCAGGATTAGAAGAATATTTTTTTCTATCATATCCAATATAATATGGAAATCCCCATTTAACTGGATTGTAAAATACAGATGTTAATCTTCCGCAAGGTTCTAATTGTTGTTTTCTACCATTAACACAACAATCTAATGTATATGTAATTTCTTGATCAAATAATAATTCAAAAGCATCTAATTCATTTCCGAATGAAAACTTTTGAGTTACTTCATTGTAAAATACTTTAAAATAGTTATAATCAGAAATATTTGATAAACTATTTTCTTCGCTAATTGTTTTATTCATAATAAATTCTAATGAATTTTGTAATGTTGTTGGGTTATAAAAACCATCAGGTATAGTTATTAAATATTTTCCTTTATGTGTTCCGCTTGTTAATTGTATATAAAATTTAGTATTTTGTTTTGCTGTTGAAAAATTAAAATACATTGCTGGTAAATTTATTTCAACTATTCTCATAGATTGTATATTAATATATTGTTGAGGACATCGGATGCTAAATTCATGAGAGAATGGCCAAGATTTTATATCACGATCAGATGAATGAATAGAAAGTAATTTTCTATCTAAATTAAAATTTTGAACTCTTTCAATTATTGGATGACTACTTGTAGATATATTAATATTATTACTTGTTGGAGGAAAAAAACTCATTAATAATTTAATAATATATAATAATATTAATAAATATATCTAATAAAAAATAATAAATTATTATATATGGACTTTTATAAAATAGAATACATAAATACATTTATTATTTGTTTAGCAATTATTGGTATTGTAACAAGTTCTGCTTCTACATTATATACAAATGTAGAAGGAATAATCAGTGGATATAGTATAACTGTTGGTAGTTTTTTACTGTTATTTATATCAACATTTATAGATTTAATTAAAAAGACGATTTCAACATCGCAAATCGTAAGTTTGCTATTTGCTATATTTGTATTAATAGTTATATGTAGTGCTTTATTAATATTAAATTTAAAAAATAAAAAAGCTATCAAACAAGGTAATGTTGCTAAAGAATATTATACATATAATTCAATTGTAAGTATATTTATTATTATTCAAACACTTATATTGTTAAATAATATATCAAATATATCAAAAATGGATACAATTGGATTATCATTTGTTTCAATTATTATAGGATTAATTAATTTAATATTTGTTTCGTATATGTTTGTCATTTTAACATTATTTTCAACGGATGGTTAAAATATTATCAAATTTTATAAATTTAAAAGTTAATCCTATATTATTACTAGCTTGCCATATTCCAGAAATTTTTAATATATATTTTGTATAAATTTCTTGATATTTAGTATAATCAATATTAATAAAATTATTATTGAAATACTCTCGTATTTTATAGTTTTTAATTTTCTGTTTAGAAAATTTATTTAATATATTATCTTCCAAACTTTGAATAAATACTAATAATCCATGATTATTATTTTTATCTTTATTATCTATATTACAAATTAAATATATACCATTCATTGTTAGCAAATTGTTTGAATATATAATTCTTATAAACTTTGAATTATTAATTATAATATTTTTAATCGGTTCTAAAAAAAAAATATCATCTGTACTTAAATCTTTTGTCGATAATGCAATATTCATATGATAATTAATTTTGTTTTATAATTTTTAAATTAATTATTAATCAACATAAATAATAAAAATATAGGAATATCCCTATCTATGTTATTTATATTGTTTAATAAGTCATCTAATCTATCAATTTGCTTATTTAAATTATTAATTTTTTGTATTAAATATTCTCTCCAAACATTTGAAAAATTCGGATAATTATCTTTTACAAGATCTACTTTATATAAAATAGTTTCTATTTATAATAGATAATAAAATGAATTTTTTATTAATTTTATTAACTTAAATATTATTTTTGTAATTAAAATAAGTATGAAATTTAATGAAACTTTATTTGATGAATATATATCTAGTAATAATAATTACGACTTACATAAAAAAATAGATTTTAGTAAAATAGAAAACATAAGCAATTTACCTAATATAATAATTTATGGTCCTCCTGGAATAGGTAAATATACCCAAAGTTTAAAAATAATAAATCAATATAGTGATTTTAATTTAAAATATGAAAAAAAAATTTTAATAGTTTTTAATAAAAATAATTATTATTACAAAATAAGCGATATACATTATGAAGTTGATATGGAATTATTAGGTTGTAATTCAAAAACTTTATGGCATGAAATTTTTAATCATATTGTCGAAATAATCATATCTAAAAATAATAAAAAGGGTATAATATTATGTAAAAATTTTCATTCAATTAATAGTGAATTATTAGAGATATTTTATAGTTATATGCAAAAACATTATAATAATAATAGTATAATTCGATTTATATTAATATCTGAGAATATCTGTTTCATACCTGATAATATTAGTAATAATTGTAAAATATTAAATATTAGTAGACCAACCAAAAATAATTACAATAAATGTTTAATTAAAAAGATTGGAAATAATGTAAATATTAATGATATATGTAATATAAAAGACATAAAAAATAATATAGATATAGATTTTTGCTATAAAGATTATTCAGAAAAAATTTTAAATGTTATAAATAATTATGAAAATATTGAATTTATGACTTTGAGAGAAAATATATATGATATTTTTATTTACAATATTGATATTAATTTGTGTATTAATTATATTATAAAAAATTTAATAGAGAGAAATATTATAAAATCACATAAAATATCAGAAATATTAAAAATAACATTTGATTTTTATTTATACTATAACAATAATTATAGACCTATATATCATTTAGAGAAATATGTATTAAATATAATATCGATAATAAATGAATTATAAAAAAGCCATAAAAATATTAGAAATTGAAGGGAAATTTGATTATAAAATATTGAAAAGTAGATATTATATGAAAGCTTTAAGATATCATCCAGACAAAAACAATGAACCGCGTGCTGAAGAAAAATTTAAAGAAATATCAGAAGCATATATTTATTTAAATAAATATATTAATAGCAATAATAAAGAATTATATCATGAATCTAGAGAGAATTATTCTAGTAATGATTTTGAAAATACTATTTATGATTATAAAAATATTTTATATAAATTTATTCTCTCATTAAATGACAATTTTACAATAAATGAAAATGATATTGAATATTTTAATAGTATTTTTCATAATGAAAATATTAAATCACTATTAAAAGTTTTTAAACTATTACCAAAAAATAAGGTTAAAAGTATATACAATTATTTAATAAATATAGATTTAATTAAAGATTCAATAATAATAAAAGAAATAGAAAAAATTTTGGAAGAAAATAATAAACAGGATACTAAATATATTATTATTCCATCAATAGATAATTTATTAAATCATGAAGTTTTTAAAATAAAAATAGAAAGTGATGAATATTTTATCCCATTATGGCACAATGAAATAATATATGAAACTTCTAATAATACATTAATCTTTGAATGTATACCACAAATAGATAATCATATTTTTATAGATGATGATAATAATATATTTATTAACGATAATGTTGAATTACATTCTTTATTGGAAAAAGAACATTATGAAATAAGTATTGGAAATAGTAAATATAATATTATTATGGAAGACATTAAAATAAAAAAAAATCAAATAATAACTATAAAAAATAAGGGTATATCAAATATAGATTATGAAAATATATATAATATAGAAAATAAAGCTAACATATATATAAACCTTACTTTGTATTAATAATAATAAAAAAAATTTATTATTATTTTAATAATTTAACTACTAAACTAATAAAGTTAATTTATTATTTTATTTTTCATATTTTTGTATTATTTATTTACTCATCTGCTTTCTTCTTACGAACTACTTTCTTCTTAGGAGGAGCAGGTGGTTCATCTAGATCAACTTCCTTTGTTTTTGTTGGTGTTTCTACTTTTTCTTCTTCAACTTTTTCTGCTACTTTTTCTGCTACTGGTTCTGGAGCTACAGATGGTTCATCTTCATCGTCATCGTCGGTATCTTCAACAACCTTAGCAACAACATCATTAGCATCATCTTCATCAAGACTTGCGGTTTGAAGTTTACTCTTATCTTCGGTTGAAAGATTGATAAAACACTGACCCTTAAGATTCTGCTTTGGTTTTACTACTGCCTGAAGAAGCTTCCATGTAACACCAAATTTACCATTAGCAAACCAAATGCCACCACACTGAATTACTGTAGCTGTATTTGAAGCTTTTGTAATAAGTTCAATAGGAGTTACTCCTGATGATGATGGGAATAGCTGCGTCTGCTCCATATCATAAAGTTCACACTTCCATTCTCCTTCCCAGAAGGGAATCTTTACACGAAGAGAAGGTGAGCGGCTAGTATCAGGATCACCAGAAGGATCTTTTGGATATTTAAGAATTGGTGTGAATAGAGCATCTACAACATCAGTTGTCATCTTTGCCTTATTCATCCATTCTTTTGAATTAGTAATGGCATCAGCTTTAATTTTGCTTTCAAAAGCAATCATATTATCAAGGAACTTCTTAATTTCTGGTGTCGAATATTCTTCATTTGGAAACTGAAGTGACATATCATATGTTCTCTTTCCAGATTGTTCATCAACATATTCATTAATTCCCCATGTTAGCATAAGAGGTGTCGATACAAATAAACTTTTATTGCTTTTCTTATTTAGAATACCAATGCTTTTACCGCCAACACTATTAACCTTTGGCTTTGTATAAACGAAGCTGCTAAGGTCATCTGTAACACCGTTAAGAATCATATTATCAGCGCCTGCCATTATTGATAGTTTAATATATTGTATTCTCTTTAAATCAATTTTTTTTTAAAATATATAAAAAGTAAAATAAAAAATTTATAAAATCATATTTTCAAAGAAGTCTATTATATTTTTACTGTAATCTCTGTTAAAAAAAATATTTTTATTTTTATTATATTTAAATATTTGTGGGTTATTGTCCCAAATATCTATTTTTTTATTTTTTTTTATATCCATACCAAAATATGGAAATGAAATTATTTTTTCCGCATTTGAAAAAAATGTTGCCCAAAAACATAATGTGCTATTTGATGTTACAATATATTTTGATTTAATAATACTATTTATATCTTCAATCAAAGTTTGCTCTTTATATATTGGTATTTTATTTATTGATTTAATTTTATTTATTAATTTAAACATGTATAACTTTTCCCATCTCTCATTTAATTTATCACATATTATATATATTTTTTCATAATTCTCTCCATATTTTTTTATACAATCTACATAATAATCACAATTAATTATTAAATGTCTATTATTTGGCAAATAATAATCTCCCAGTCTTACATGTATTGAAAAATAGTCTTCTGTTTTATATTTTTCAACTACTATATTTAAAATTCTCTCTTTATTTAAATAAAAAATTTCTTCATATTGAAAAAATCCATCAAATATATATATACCTTTACCATAATATGGTAATTCGTAGTTTTCAATATTAAAATCCTTATCTCTCAATCTATATGTTTTCAAATCTTCATCAAAAATATTATTTTCATCTATAGAATTCTTTTTTAACTTTATATAATTATTCTTTATTTCTGTTATTAATGTTAAATTGTGTTTCTCTCCATATAATCTACCCATAAAATAAATGAATAATTGATTTCCATACCCACCATAATAATTAATTTTTATATATCCATTACTTTTACTCATTACACATTATTGGAAATTTATTTTTATTTTATTTTATTTTTTATTTTCAAAACTTAAAAAATTAAAAATTAAAAAATTGAAATATAATTTTATTTAGATAAGTATACCACCAACAAACTTCTATCAAATCAAATCAAATCAAATCAAATGTCTTTCATTGAGCAGATGCGTTCCCTTGCTATTGCGCAGGTTGATGTTGTTGTAAGTGAAGATGCTAACGTTCT
>Ga0209119_1000948_pt1 | contig 29349 bp, 33 predicted proteins | sample COG_03_FD_184747 | JGI IMG/M metagenome (GOLD analysis project Ga0209119, IMG submission 184747) | Pelagic Microbial community sample from North Sea - COGITO 998_met_03 (SPAdes) (version 2) | ecosystem: Environmental > Aquatic > Marine > Neritic zone/Coastal water | place: Helgoland, sampling...
ATGAACCTTCAGATAAATTATCTCCATCTGACATTGCCGATGCCGATGCAGCCATGGAAAAAGAAGAAGATGTGCCAGATGGTGGTTGGTCGACTAAGTTAGAATTTTTAACAAGAACTGAAGTTCATAAAGATGTTTTTAGGTATTGGTTTAATAATGTAAGTGTTGAAAAATCATTGGAAAGTGTTTTAGACGATTTCGAGTGTCCTCCAACTTTATTAAAATTAATCTTAGTCGAGTTTAGAAAGGCCGAGCTTATGACGATTGAAGATGGCACCGTGAATATTTTATTTATTGAAGAGTTTCAATCCATGGCCGAAGATTGGGTACTCGACCACGGATTGTTTAGAAGTGCTAGCTGATTTAGGATTTTTAGGTGGAGGCAAAATGGCCTCTGCAATATTTGATGGTTTAAGGTCAAATAACAAAGAGCTACAATGTTCTGTTTTTGAACCAAATGAAGATGCTTTAAAAACTTGGACCGATAAAGGTGCCAATCGTTTTGAAAACGATCAAGATTTATTTTTAAATTCTAAGTGGGTGGTTTGGGCCGTTAAACCACAAATTTTCAAAAAATTAAAAGATCACTACTCAAAATTAGACTTCAAAGGTGAAGGTATGATTTCGGTGATGGCAGGAATTTCTAGTGCCGAAATTGAAGAAGTTTTCCCAAATGCGGCAGTTATTAGAACGATGCCAAATACACCTCTCATGCTTAAACAAGGTATGGTTGGAATGGCAAAGGGAAGTCAGGTGACAGATGAACAAATGAATTTTGTTGCTTCTTTATTTTCTCCAGTTGCGGAAACTTTAAAAGTAGACGAAAAACAGATAGATGGTGTTACTGCCATAAGTGGTTCTGGTCCTGCCTATTTATTTTATTTAACAGAGCACTTAATAGAAAAATCGAAAAGTTTAGATCTAAATTCAAAAGAAATTACAGCTTTATTTGCACAAACATTAAGAGGTGCAGCTGATATGTTAGATAAAAGTGGTATGAGTGCAAAAGAGCTTAGAGAACAAGTGACCTCTCCAGGAGGTACAACTCAAGCAGCTTTAGAATCAATGGCATCTTATAATCTTGGTCAAAATTTTGCAGAAAGCATTATGGCCGCTCACCAAAGAAGTTTGGAACTTAGTAAGTAGTTATGGCAGAAGGTGAAGAAGAAAACACAGAGTTAGAAACTCCTGTTGTTGAGGTAGAAGAAAATATTACCAAGGCTCAATGGTTAGCGATACTTGGTTTATTTTGTTCCATCATTTACTTATATTTCATTTGGCCGACTTTTTTTGCAAGCAAAAACCTAGACTTAAAAGATCCCGATACGTATATTAAATCAGCACAAGAGCTATTTGTCGCCGCTCATGGAGAACGTGCTTTTCCAAGAGATGATAGAGTCAACACTTTATTAGAAGTGACATGGAATTACGAAGCAGCTGTGAGAGGTGGTGTAGATTTAGAATTAGAAGATAGGTATAGATGGGCTTACGCTTCTTACCAAGCTCAATCTATCATTAATCCAAATTCAAGATATGCTTTAGTTTCTTCATTAGATAATTTTATTGAATGTTTAAAACAAATAAATAACAAGTACCCAAACTTAAAGGAATTAAGTGGGAATGACTATGTTGAAGCACAGAGAGAATTACAAAAATTAAAAGGTTTACCAGAAAAAATTAAATTTTTATTAGCGAGTGCTTATTTAAAAGTTAAAAGAACTGAAAAGGCGATTCCTCTTTTAAAAGATCTTCAAAAACTAGAACACGACTATAAGTTATTTCAGCGTCGTAGAGATCGTATGGGCATTGCGATGAACAGTAAAGGTCCTATTGAATTAGGGGCATCCCCTTATCGTTTACAAAAAAGCGAGTTAGAAAAAGTAAACTTGTTATTAGGTCAGGCCTACCAAAGATCGGAACAACCCGAAGAAGCAATACAAGCCCTAAATGCTTACTTAGAGTCAACTCGCCAAAAAGAATTAGCTGATTTAGGGGTAGATGCTGGTGCCAATATGGAGTCTAGGTATGAAGCGTTACGTTCTTTAGCTGAAATTCATTTTAACGAATTTAGAAATTCACGTAACGATTTAAAAAAGTTAAAAGCAAATCGAGCACCTCTTAAAGACCAAAAAGATAAAACAGATATGATTGAAGAGCATTTAAAAGGAGCTCATCACCGTTTATCTCAATTATTCATTCCTCTTTATTCGGTTTACGGTTTAGAAGAACAAGAACTTATGTTCTTAGAAGTTGCTTACAGATTAGGTTTAAACGATGATGTTATAAAGGTAGCTGATAAATTTGAATCAGCAGATCCACATAAAAGAAATGAAATGAAATTATGGAAAATTATGGCCCAACTAAAAAAGGACCCTAAAACTCCAATCACTGCAAACCTTTCAGCTATCGCAAATGATAATACTGAACCTCATATTAAATTAGCCTCTCTCATTATTTTAGGAGACTACCAAGTCGATAATGGGAAAACTGATTTAGCTTTAGGTAGTTTAATACCTGGTAATGAAGATTTAATTTATCAGAGTAGCATAGGTTCTTACTTTAAATCTACATTTCAATTTAAAGAAGAAGACTTTGATGACAATATATTTATTGGTAAATTAAAGTTAATCAATGCTGTCATGCAGAGATCACATGAGGCTAAAGAAGCTAGTGATGAAGAATTGGCGATCAAGTTATATCGTTATTTACTAGAACATTTCACTATTCCTCAAGCTACGGTTCTTCATGAAATTGCAGGTTTAAAAAGAATTATGGGTCAAGAAGAACTTTTAGAAAAAGGTAAAACTGAAACAGCTAAAGATTTATTTAAAGCTTCCGCAGAACATTACTTAATGACGGAAAACTTTTCAAAAGTTCCTTACGATCAAAAAGCGAGAGAAGAGTCTCACTACCAAGCTGCTGAATCTTATTTTGAAGGTGGTTTCTATACAAAAGCTTATGAAAATTATGGAAAATTTGTAGACAAAAGACCGGATGATTTACGAGTGTCGAAAGCTCGACATAAAAAAGGTGTAAGTGCACTTTATAGAAAACAATCAGATACTCGTTTTCAAGATGCTAGAAAAGAGTTTTTAGAAAACATTTCAAAAGGCTTGAGAAGTGTTCAAACAAATGCTGATTCTCCTACGACAGTTTTAATGAGCAGTACTGATGAAATGGTGGCTTTAGATAAAGTTATTCATAGTCAAAAGTTTTATAGTAAAATTTCTACTCTGGGTAGCTTGAATAAAGAGGATGATTTAGTAGAAACCTTAGTATCGGGTAACACAGAAGGCATTCGTGTATTAGATGAAATGTTGAATAGTGAAAACTTTAAATTGAAGGTTTCTAGTTTAGGTAATTTACAAAAAAATAGAGACGGTTTAAGAAAACTAATCATGAATTCTGGCAAAGAACTTATGATGTTAAATGGATTGTTAGAAAATACTGAACAAGGTTCAAGAGATATTTGGGCTTATGAAAGTCTGCTTGAATTAGGTAAAACTTATAATGCTGAGCATCGTTATAAGTTAGCAGGTAAAGTATATAACCGTATTAAAAATGACCGTCGTTTTTCACCTCGCTCAGAAATATGGAGAAAAGCAGCTTATGCTGATGCCAAAATGGCTTATGACAGAGTTTCAGAAATGAAAGAACCAAAACCTTGGGAAGAGGCTATTGGAGAATTAGAAGATATTCTGACATTGTATGACATTAATGAATTTGACCGTCGTTTCTCACCTGACGATAAAGAGCTTTATGAAGTATTTAGACGTTCAAATGCTGACTTAAAATTCTTTTTAGCAAAATCATATTTGAATAATAAAGACCCTGAAAATGCTAGAAAACAATGTATTGATTTATTAACAAAGAGAGATCTTTATAATATAAGTATCTTACCTAGTGAAAATGAGTCGACTCAATTAGTGACGGAACAAAAGACCGAAGCACTATTAGCGGATGCTTATTATGAATTAAATGATTTTAATAATTCCATGGAACATTACCGAAGAGCTCATGATAGAAATTTAGGGTCATGGGAAAGACCTTTTTATAGTTTGTCTATTGTGGATTGTTTAATAGGTATGAAGCGTTTCGAAGAAGCGAAAAACCGTTTAAAAAGAACACGTTGGGAATTTGATAAAGAAGATGTATATAAAGATGACAAAGTCGTTTTTAAAGATAATCAGTTCAGTAGAGATGACTGGCTTGCCTTAGTGGATCAACGCATGGAGTTAATTCCGTGAGTTTTAAAGTCAGTGACGAAAAGGCGTTTGAACTTTTAACGTGTTTACAAAAACAATTTGAATGTTATTCAAGCCTCATTCTTTTGAGTATTGAACAGGGTGATTGTGTTAAAAATTCTGATGAAGAGGGCCTTTTTAAGGCTTTAGAAAAGAAACAAAAAATTATTGAAGAAGTAGATAATTTATCTCAACAATTTATTGAAGAAAAACAGTTACTAGAAAACACACCTATGGGAGAGTTTTCGTGTATCGATCAAGAGTTAGATGAAGTTTTAAAAGCTATGGAAACAGGGCTTCAAAAACTTATCGAAAATGAAACAAGAGATATGGATTTGTTACAAAAGTCTCAGGAAGAACACCACGATAAAATGGAACACTTACACCGTGGTAAACATGTAGCAAATGCATATTTAAATAAAGGTGGAAACTCAAAGATGGATCGTCAGGTATAAAATGACAAAAGCTGTTAAAAATAATGAAGTTCAAGCAATGGTGAGCCTTTTAGGTGATCGTTCTATTCGAATTCGTAATAGAGTTGCCGTTCAGCTTGAGAAAATGCTACCTGAAATTGAACCAGATTTGGAGATGGTTTTAAAAACTGAAAATGACCCACTCGTAAGAGAAAGGTTAACTCTCTTAATGAAACTGGGAATGAGTGAAGACCCTGTTGAGCATTGGGGTATTTTGAAAGACAATATGTCTATGAATTTGCGTGATGGTATGGTAGCCATTACAATGTTAGATATAGAGGAAAAGGTAACGCGAATTCAATTACTAGATAATATTTATCGCTTATCAGATGAGTGGACGACTCAACTTCACCGTGGTATGACAGACTCTGAAAAAGTATCTTCTCTTATGAGTTTTTTATTTTCTTCTGGAAAGTTTAGAGGAAATAGTGAAGACTATTATTCCTTAGATAACTGCTTTTTACACAGAATGTTAGAGCATGGTAAAGGTTTACCTGTTACTTTGTGTTTACTTGCTGTGATGTTGGCAGAAGAGGAGGGACTAACTTTATACGGAATAGGATTACCTCTTCATTTTATCGCAGGTCATTTTCAAGGTTCAAAAGGGATCAGCTTTTACGATTGTTTTGATGGTGGTCGTGAAGTTTCACCAGAAGAATGTGTGAACTATTTACATAGCCGTGGTATATTTTTTCATCCACAGCTTTTATCACCATGTGATACAGAGTCTATTTTGCAGAGAGTGTTAGTTAATATTAAACACATCGCTCAGCGTAAAGGCTTACAAGAACAATTAGACTGTGTGGAAAACTTTAATAAAATAGAAAATATAGAAGCTATTTAATATATTAAAAAACATCATCCATCTCATATTCACATGAGATAGATGATGTTCTAAAGATGGTTTATCTACCATCTCCTGTATAAATAATTTTTCCGTCTTTGGGAGCTTGAGGCCATGGAGTTTTTCCAGGTGCCCATTCTTGTGGTTGAGTCGCTCTTACTTCTTTTACCAATTTCTTTAACCAGCTTGGAGTATTTGCATTTTCACTTTGACCGTAAACCCAAGGTTGAGCAGGAGACATAAGAACTGAAGAATCGATAATCTCTTCCATAGGAGGTCTTTGGTTTGAGTACTTTTTAAGTTTATCTTTTAGTTTTTTAACAAGTTGTTTGTATCTACCAGCAATATTATTTTTTTCACTGGGGTCTTTAGCGATATTATAAAGTTCATTGCCCACTAATTTATAATCGCCACTTCGTATAGTAGGTAAACGAACACTACCTGATACTTCAAAAACAATTTCGTTTCTCGGGCTTTTTTTGCCTTCGAATAAAGTATCCGTCATATTCATGCCATCTAAACGTTTATCCTGTTTAAGGCTACCGCCGCCTAATGTAATAAAAGTGTTGTACAGATCAACGATGTGCATCATTTCATTATTATTTGAGTTTTTAGCAACTTTATCTGGCCATCTCATAACAAAGGGAACTCTTACTCCACCTTCATAAGTTGTATTTTTAGTTCCACGATAGGGAGCGTTCATACTCTCCCTTAAACCACCATTATCATTGGTAAAAATAACTAAAGTATTATTTTTATACCCATATTGATCGACAGCTCCAACAATTCTACCCACGGCATCATCTAAACATTTTAACGCAGCATGGCGTTTACTGTATTTATCTGTATACCTTGGTACAGTTTCAATGGGTCCATGAACAGCGTTAAAAGGAACGTAAATGAAAAAAGGTTTTTTGGTTTTATGAACTTTTGAGTCATGATGATGATCGGCAATTAATCTGACAGCTTCATTTGCAAAAAGGTCTGTTGAATAGCCTTGCTCGTAAACAGGTTGCTGGTTTCTATGCCAATCGTATACAGCGAATCTAGCTGGAGAATTATGTGGTATGGTATAATTATTGTAGTCGATTCCCCAGGCATAATGACCATATTGGTGCATAAAGCCTTGTCCCATTGGTAAATGTTCTGGTAACCACTCACCACAGTGCCATTTACCGACAATGGCTGTGAAATAATTTTCCTCTTTCAAAGCTTCTGCCACAGTTCGTTCTTCAGTGGGTAAGGCATGTATAATTCTAGTTTCATCACCATCACTGTTTTTAGCTAATTTTAAGCCAAGTTTTTCTAAGTAGCTTGGTTTCCCAAAATCTTCTGAACGCCAATCGCTCCAAGTTCTAAAAGCATAGCGACCTGTTAATAGGGCTGCACGGCTAGGAGCACATACAGAATGGGTGTAAAATTGAGTAAGACTCATTCCATCTTTTCTGAGTTGATCAATATTTGGGGTATGCTCAGGATTACCGCCATTAAAACCAGCTTCATTCCAACCCATATCATCACTCATCATGAAAACAATATTAGGTTTATTTCCATCTACTTCTGCTGAGAATAAATTAGAACAAGCTAATAAACTCATGGAAGCTAGAGAAATTATTTTCTTGAGTTTCATCTTTTATTTTCCTATGAATAAAATTATGTTAAATCACAAATAGATAGAGCTTCTTTTAAACCAGTTGTTGGGTTTTTAGTAGGAATCCATTCATGACCTACAAATCCTCGATAACCATTATCGTAAAAAGCCTGCATAATAGCTTTATAGTTAACTTCTTGGTCCATGCCAATTTCACCACGACCAGGAACTCCAGCAATTTGAACATGACCAATATAGTCTGAACTTGCTTTAATGTTACTGATGATATTACCATCCATGATTTGAAGGTGATAAACATCAAATAAAAGTTTTAAACTGGGTGAAGAGACAGCTTTTATAATTTCTAAACAAATATCTAAGTGATCACCCATGTAACCTGGATGTCCTTTCATATTTTCTGAATATCGAGTGTTTAAAGGCTCTAAAACTAAAGTGACTTTCTTTTTTTCTGCTTTAGAAACAATTTTTTTATACCCTTCAATACAATTTTTAATGCCTTGCTCTAAGGAAACTTTTGATCCATTTTTTTCATGACTTGTATCACTCATACCAGTAAAGGTCATAACATTTGGAAACCCAGCAGAGGAAGTTGCATCAATAGCTTCATTGAGTTTATTAAAACATTCTGCATGATGCCCTTTGTTATTCATGCCTCTTATAAAAGTATGTGACTTTGTTGCAGCACATACTAAACCTTCTTTTTTGAGTAGCGGCCAATGTTTTACATCTAATAATTCTACACCAGCCGTTCCAAGTGTTTTGGCTTTTTGAATGAGTTGTTCAGCACTCCACTTTTCTCCAGCTACCATGAAAGGCCAAGCGGAAATGACCTGAGGCAATTTTCCATGAAGTTTTGTTACAGTCGATGGATTTTTTTGAGTACACGAGCTACTTAGAGCAGCTACCGTTGCAACACTGACATTTTTAAGAAGTGATTTTCTATTCAATTTTTTGAGATTAAATTTTAAGTACTCTAAGTCTAACGAGGGTAGCATAGAGATTCAATGATGTAAATCCATCATTTTATTTATAAATTATCAACTTGATGAAGAAAATTTATAAATTTTTATTATTTAGCCCCATTTGAAAGGTGTAACGATCATACCAGGAGATCTTGCGCTGGTCATTAAATGAGAGTAAGAATTATGGTTGTCTGTAACATTAAAAAATAAACCACGTTTTGTATCAAAAAGCTGATCATGGTTGAGTCCAAGTGAAATACAAATTTCATACTGCCCAGTATTTAAAACAGGAGCTGGAATTTCAGCTTGGGCTTGGTGTGTACCTTTCTTTTTAGGCGTAATAAAAACAGGCTCATCTTCGCTATAATTGTGCCAGTCAGTAGAAAATGAAGACCATAACAAGGAACCTTCTAAATTAAATATGTATACAATGACCTTTAAATCAGAATAATCTCTATTGAGTTCATAATCTACAGCAATTTTTACAGGTTCTAAAATATCGAATTGATTACTAACTTCATCCTTTTTATCTGATGAAACGGAGATAGAGCGAATGACAGCTTCTTGTTCTGGGTTTTCCTCAAACTCTAATTTCACTTCTTTAGAAAAGTCTTTCATGATATCATGTTGATATTTCTTAATAACATCTGAAGTTTTTCCAAATTGAACAACTTGTCCTTTTTCTAAATAAAGGGCAGATTCACATAATTGAGAAACAGGTTCTAAATGGTGGCTGACGAACATGATTGTTTTACCAGCTTTTGCAGCCATGTTCATTTTTTGTAAACATTTTTTTTGAAACTTTAAATCACCGACAGCTAAAACTTCATCAATAATCAAAATATCGGGATTTAAATGAGCAGCAACTGCAAAAGCTAGCCTAACAAACATACCTGAAGAATAACGTTTAACTGGTGTATCAATAAACTGCTCTATTTCAGAAAATTCAACTATTTCATCGTATACATCTAATATTTGTCTTCGATTTAAACCCATGACAGAGCCACTTAAAAAAATATTGTCTTTGCCAGTTAGTTCTTGTTTAAAACCCATGCCTACTTCAAGAAGACTTGCCATGCTCCCGTTAAACCCAAATTGACCGGTCGTTGGTAATGTAATTCTAGATAGTATTTTTAATAAAGTACTTTTTCCTGCACCATTACGACCAATGACTCCTAAAGCTTGACCTTTATTTAGGTGAAAGCTAACATCTTTTAAAGCCCAAAAGTCTTTGCTTTTAGTGTTTTTTTTGTTTTTTCTAAAGTATGACCCAATATAATCCGTTAAAGTGAAAATATTAGACATTTCACCTAATTGGTAACATTTAGAAATGTTATGACATTCTAGAGCAATATCTGTAGGGTTTTGATTCAAATAATATCAGCAAATTTATGTTGAAGTTGATTAAATAAAAATAACCCACTCAAGAAGACGAAAAATATAAAAAAGTAGGAACAAATAAAGAAAAAATTCCAAGGGTCTCCAACACCCAGTATTGAAAACCTAAAACCTTCTATGATACCGGCCATAGGGTTAAAAATAAAGATCCAATGCATACTTTCTGGAAATTTATCTATAGGGTAGGCGAGTGGAGTTAACATGAATAAACTCTGAATCATAAATGGAAGTAAAATTTGAATGTCTCTAAATCTAACATTTAAAGTACCAAACCATAAACTAAGAGATGTAGCATATGTAAGCATAAGCATAAAAAAAAGAGGAAGCCACACAATATTTGGGTTCAAGCTAACTCCGTAATATACTAACATAACAACTAAAATAATAAATGAAAAAATAATATCACTTAAAGATGAAAAGGTTGTTGCAATGGGTAAAATAATTCGAGGGAAGTAAACTTTTTTAATAAGTTCTGCTTCGCCTATAAAAGCAGTACTTCCATAACTGATAGCTTTAGAAAAATAATTCCAAGGTATGAAGCCACATAAAAAAAATAAAATATAAGGTCCACCCTCAAATTCTACCCCGAGGGATTTAGAGAAAATAAAATAAAAAATAGTGATCATCACTAAAGGTTGTATCAGTGCCCAAAGAAAACCTAAAGCACTTTGCTTAAACCTAATTTTGTAATCTCTAATCGCTAAAAAATAAAGCATGTCGCGATAGCGCCATACTTCTTTAAAAGGTAAGTGAAAAGGGTGTTGTTTTGAATCGACAACCCAATCGAATTTATCTTCTAATTTCAAAATTTAGATAGATAAAAATGAGATGGGAAATAGTTTGATAAAACAATCAACATAGCTATCTATTTTCACCATGGGTAGGACCATGTCAAACATTAAAATCTCTATTTTAAGAGAAGTTTTAAAGCGTTGTCGATAAGTTTCATACCAGCATCTTGTCGAATGGCGTGAATACTTTCAGGATGAAACTGAACTGCTGCCATAGGATAGCTCTTATGTTGGATGCCCATGATGACATTATCATCACTTCTAGCTATGACTTCAAATTCAGAAGGAAGGTTTTCTTCTATGGCATATAAAGAATGATAGCGAGACGCGCGCATAGGGTTAGGCAAGCCTTCAAATATGCTAGTGTTTTCATGTTGAATCATGGCGTGAACCCCATGTTGTGGAATATCTAAAACTCCCAGTTTACCGCCTAAAGCTTCAATCATGCCCTGTAAACCAAGGCAAACGCCGAATAGGGGTATTTGACGTTCCATGAGTTTTTTTATTAATTTAGGTAAACCAAAATGACTTGGGTCAAAAGGGCCAGGGCTTAAAAATACTAGGTCTGGGTTAAAATCATTAAGGTATTTTTCTGGAAATCCAGAACGAAGTGTAAGAACTTCTGCACCAGTTCGTCTGACATATCCAGCTAAAGTATGAACGAAACTATCTTGATGATCTACAAATAAAACTTTTTTACCTTTACCAAACTGACCCATAAATGTTGGCTTGGGTTTTAAGGTAGCCGTTTCAGTTACTGCTTTGATAAAAGCTTCTGCTTTAATTTCAGTTTCTCTTTCTTCACTAGCTGGGTCACTGGCTGCTAATAATGTGGCTCCCACACGAATGTTTGCCAAACCGTCTTTGAGTTGAACGGTACGGATCGTGATACCCGTGTTTATGTCGCCATTAAAAGTTAAAGCACCTACGGCACCTCCATACCAACCTCTTGGGCTGTCTTCTAAATCTTCTATTGTTTGCATGGCAGCTTTTTTAGGAGACCCCGATAAAGTGACAGCCCACATATGAGATAGAAAGGCATCGAGTCCATCCATATCATCTAATAGTGTACCTTCCACATGATCGACTGTGTGAATCACTTTTGAATATAATTCGATGAGTCTACGACCTAATACAGTGACGCTTTCGGGGTGGCATACGCGTGATTTATCATTACGGTCAACATCCGTACACATTGTCAGTTCAGCTTCTTCTTTATCGGAAGATAAAAGTTCTCTAATTTGATCGGCATCTTCTAAAGGTGATTCCCCTCTAGCGACGGTTCCAGAAATAGGGCAGGTCTCTACCCGTTTACCTTCAACACGTACGAACATTTCAGGTGAAGCACCTACAAGTTGCTCATCTTCTAATTGAATAAAAAATTCATAAGGACTTGGGTTTCTAGTTTGGATTCTTCTGAAAACATCTAAAGCTTCGCCTTCGAAAGGGGTTTGTAGCATTCTTGAAAGAACCACTTCAAAAAAGTCACCACGTTTGCAGCCTTCTTGTATTTTTTTAACTTTATTAGCATAGTCACCTTTTGGTGGGGCTTTAGATACAGTACCTGCTTTTAAATGAGCACTCTCAATTTTAGGAGTTTCACGGGATAAGTTAGCTGTGTTTTTGCCTTTATAAACAAAGTCGTAATTCAATTTAAAAGCTTGTTCTAAACGACGGTCTACAACAACTATTTCATCTGGTAAAAATAAACGACTATCCGCTTGCTCTGCTCTAGAGTGTTTGAACTGAATAGGGTCAAATTGAAACACCAAATCATAACCGAAAGCTCCAAAAAAGCCCAAGTGGTCATCTTGGTTTGAACCAAGGTTTTGAATGAGGTGCCTTAATAATGTGAATAAACTAGGTTGTTTACTACGTTTTTCCTCAGGAAAAAATTCATCCATGGGTTGAAGGTCAGCTTCCCATAAACATTTGTTTATAAGACGACTAGCTTGAATATGAGGATGTTTTTCTAATAACTCGATCAACCAAGGTAATAAACATTCGCCCTTTTCATTTCTGGCAATGAGTTGAACTTTTCGTTGAATAGAGCGCAGTTCAATAGGAGGTTTACTGAAACCGATATCCCAACGGTTATATCTTCCTGGGTATTCATATCCACTGGAAAAAAGGGCGCCTGCGTAATGTCTTAAATTTTCTCTGACAGAATTTAAAGCATTTTCTGTTGATAGAGAGCTGACGCGTCTCTCTATGGAGATTCCTGAGGGAGTTGAATATGTTTTATCTTGCAGACTCACACGTTCATTTCAACGAGTTGTTTTCTCATAGTTTGCAAGCGACCGATGTGAATACCATCGTGAATATTAGAAAAAGCCATCGCACTTTCTAAATCTTTAATGACAAATCCAATAGAGGTTTCGTAAGGTTTAAACTCTGCTTTGCTTAACTCTTCAACATCGCGTTGAGTTTGCTTGATCATTTCAATCATGAGTTCACATAAGTGTTTTGTGCTGAAGTCTTCATTTAAGCTAAAATCTTCTGGATTACTACCTTTTTTGGCAGATTCTATAAATTCAATAGATAGGTGAGGAATTTCAATTCCAGCTAATTGGTAAGTTAATAAAGGTTGAGTGACTAAGATGTGAGCCAAGTTCCATCGAATATTATTATTAAAGCCTTCTGGAATTGTATCGAGAAGATCGTCGTCTATTTTCTCAACTTGAGAAATTAAAAACTGACGAAAGGCTAAAGATGTGTTAAAAAGAGGTTCCATATTTAGGAAGTATTGGGAGAGAATTCGGGTAGCTTTTAGTTAGAAGCTAGTTGATGTGCGTCGATTATTTTTTGACGGATGTCTTGGATGGGTAATTTTCCAAGATCATCAGGTTCAATTCGATTCTTCAAGATTTCAGGTAAATCTTTTAAATCTTCACTTAAAACGAGCTGTCTATTGGCTTTTACGTCGTCGACTCGATCAACGGGAGTAAAATGAGGTGCTGTTAAAAGTACTTCAGGGTTGGATTCGACTAAGTCGATAATGGCGATGACGGCATCGGCAAATCGGTCTAATTCGGCTTTTGAATAGCTTTCTGTAGGTTCAATCATGATCCCAAACACTTCAGGGAAAGCAACAGTTGGGGCATAATAGCCAAAATCTAAAAACAATTTACCAACTCTTGAAATAACATTGGCTTTTGGGATACCAACATCGATTATTTTTTGGAATGTACTTTGAGGCAAAGTTAAAATGAATTCATGCATACAAGGTTGGTTTAAGGCCCCTTGTGGCAGAATTTCAAAACGATCTGTAAACTTTTGTTTTAGATAACGAGATGCCAAAACCGCTATTGCTGACATTTGGCGAATTCCTTGTTTTCCAAGCCTTTTCACATAAGTGTAACAGCGAACTTTATGTCCAAAGTTACCAAAATGACGATGAAAAGACCCAATCGATTTAGGCATTTTAAGTAAATTATAGCCATGTTGTGTTTTTATAACTTGATGACCAGGTAAAAATGGCTTTAACGTTTCACTAACAGCCACAAAAGCATCGCCTGGGCCACCGCCACCATGTGGGATGCTCCAAGTTTTATGGGTGTTAGAGTGTACGGCATCCACTCCCATTTTTCCTAAATCAATCCAACCAGCTATGGCATTTAAATTAGCACCATCCATGTAAACCAAACCACCACTTTGGTGAATGAGTTCAGCAATATCTTGAAAGTCTGTTTCAAAAAGGCCTGAAGTATTGGGGTTGGTGACCATAATGGCAGCAACTCTTGGTCCGTACTCGGCTAAAAGTTCCTTTAAATGGGATTTATCAATTTTCCCGCTTGAATCGGCTTCAACTAAAACAACACCTGAAGTTCCGTTTCGGCCACTTTTAGTAACAAACCCTGCTACAGTTACAGTCGCTGGATTAGTACCATGAGCTGAACGGGGAATTAAAACAATGTCACGGTTTAAATCATTTCTATCCCGGTGGTAAGCTTGAATCATTTTTAAACCCACCAATTCACCTTGTGCACCAGCAACGGGTTGTGTTGTTAGTGCAGCTAAACCTAGAATGGCTTTGAAGTCTTCTTGGGTTTTGTACATAATTTCTAAGTTACCTTGTAACATAGAAATAGGAGCTTGAGGGTGGCTATTAACAAACCCTTCTAAGCCAGCTGCATAGTCATTGATATAAGGGTTGTACTTCATAGTACATGAACCCAAAGGGTAAATAGTATTATCAGGGCTAATGTTTTGTTTAGCTATATCTGCGTAAAAACTTTTTAATTCGTCTGTTGTATAGTTAGGTAAATCAACGTTAGATGTTCTTAAATGTAGGTTATCTAAAGGATGAATGTTAATGGAAGTTTGACCGCTTTCAAATTGAGATTTAAAAAAGGATACTAATGCTTGAACATCTTCAGATGATTGAAGATCACTAAAAGAAACTTTTAAAAAGTATTGATCACAACAATGTATAGATATACCAATTAGTAAATTTTGGTTCTCTGCATTAGTAATTAGTTCACTACTAGGTACAGACGTTTTTAAAGTTATTTCATTATAAAATGGAGAATCAGGAAAGGCTAATTCACAACCTTTTAAGGCTTGAAGTCCCTTTAAAAATTCTACCGCATTTTTATGGCCTTGTGAACAAGCTGCACTCATGCCTTTTTCACCACGTGCTAAAATAGCAGCTCCAGCTAATGTCGCTATATAAGCTTGATTAGAACAAATATTAGAGGTGGCTTTTTCACGACGAATGTGTTGTTCTCTAGTTGAGATAACTTGAGCTAAACAGGCTCTTCCATTAACATCATCAGCTTTACCAATATATCGACCAGGTGTAGAACGAATATCGTTACGCTTTTTTTGGTTAAAACGAATACCAAAAACTCCTAAACCAGGGCCTCCGCCTGAGGGACCTAAAGCTAAATGTTGCCCTTCGGCTACAAAAATATCTACACCGTTATTTCCATATTCAGCAGGAGGTTTTAAACCACCACTGGCGATCAACATAGGGTCAATAATGGAAATACTTTTTATTTGATGATCTGAACAAAAGTTTGTGATGTCATCGACTGATTCAATTAATCCAAAAGCATTGATCTGAGAAAAAACAAATACGCCAACGTCGTCATTCAATTTTTCTTTAAGTGTATTAAGGTCGACACATCCTGTTTTAGGGTTAGGTGGAACGAGTTCAATGTCTAAACCAGTTCCTGTTCGGAGTGTTTCTATAACTTCTAAATCACCTTTGTATAAATTTTCAGCAATTAAAACTTTCTTTTTAGATTTAGCTAAACGTAAACCGGTCATGATAGCTTCGTATAAAGTTGTACTTCTGTCGTACATACTTACATTGATGGCTTCAAAGCCTGTTAGCATACTCATCACACATTGGTAAATCCAATGACTTACCAAAGTTCCTTGGCTACGTTCAGGCTGGTAAGGTGTGTAAGCGGTGGTAAGTTGACGTAAATTTAATACGAACTCACAAATTTCAGGTTGTTTATACTGTTGTAAACCATCACCCATAAAGCTCAGGTGAGAGGATTTGTTTTTATTAGCTATTTCTTGAACATGTTCAACTAGTTTATCATAGTCGAATTCTTCATCAATTTCAGGGTCTTGATGTCTTTTAATCGATTCAGGGATATGTTCAAATAAATCTTCTAAGCTATTAAGCTTAAGAGCTTCGAGCATGGCTTTAACGTCATTTTCATCACTTCCAATGTAATGACGTTTTAATTCACGATCGAGATTCTCTGGAGAGTAAGGTAAATTCTCTAGAGAAGCTGAACTCATTTAAAGAGTCTCAGCTATAGATCGAACTAAACTTTCGCTAGAACTCCAGCTTAAACAAGGGTCCGTGATAGATTTGCCATAAACATCACCATCGGCTTTTTGGTTCCCTTCTTCAATGAAACTTTCAATCATTAAGCCTTTGATCATTGGATTTAAAGTATCTGAATAAGATTTGGAGCGCATAACTTCTAAGGCAATTCTAACTTGTTCTTTAAATAGTTTGTTAGAGTTGGCGTGATTTGTATCAACAACGATAGAAGGGTTCTTTAGGCCGCGTTTTTCATATAATTCACAAAGCTGAGTTAAGTCTTCATAATGGTAATTAGGGATATTTCTACCATGCTGGTTAACAGCTCCTCTTAAAATACTGTGAGCTAATGGGTTGCCGTGGGTTTGAACTCTCCAGCCATTATAAATAAAGTCATGTGGTAACTGAGCAGCATGAACAGAGTTTAACATGATAGATAAATCACCACTTGTTGGGTTTTTCATGCCACTAGGAATGTCTAAACCACTGACAGTTAATCGATGTTCTTGGTTTTCTACAGATCTAGCTCCAACAGCTACGTAGCTTAAAAGGTCATCTAAATAAGGGTAATTTGCCGGGTAAAGCATTTCGTCAGCTGGTGTTAACCCTGATGCTTGGAAAGCTTTGATGTGCATATGACGCATAGCTTTTAAGCCTTCGGCTATATTTGCTTCACCTTGAGGATCAGCTTGATGAGCCACACCTTTATAGCCCTCGCCAGTTGTGCGTGGTTTATTGGTATAAATTCTAGGAACTAGGAACAATTTATCTTGTACCTCTTCTTGTAATTTAGCTAAACGAGTGACATAATCACAAACAGCTGCAGGGTCATGAGCAGAACAAGGCCCAATAACTAAAAGGAATTTCGAAGAGCTACCATTAAAAATAGCGCTAATTTCTGAATCTCTCTCCTGTTTTTTAGCTATAAGGTCAGCACTAAGTGGAATAGCGCTCTTTAGCTCGTCAGGAGTAGGAAGTTTTTCGATAGTATCTATGCTCATGGGGGGGGAAATTATGGCCATTGTCTTTCTGTAAATAAAGCCGGAAATAACTTGAACCAAAACAAATTTAAAATTACTTCATAGTCATGGGTAAATCCAGCCATTTTATACGAACTCGGTTCCATCTATCGAGGTCAAACTGTACTTTACCTTGCCTTAAAGGCCACCAAAGCTCTTGTTTTGGCATCCAAACCCAGAAAGCATTTTTATCAAATTTAAGCAAAGGCCACTCAATTCCTTGATCATCGTGACCGTGAATGGTTTCACCTCGGAGAATTTCAACTTGTTCAGTGAGTAATTCTTCATGATTTCTAATGGCACAGTGGAAAAGTTTCGCAGGTCCTAAATCATCCCCATCCAAGGTGTGGGTGTGCATTCGATATTCACCTAATTTAGCAAAAGATAAACTCATGCTGTTGGCTTTTAAATTTCGACGCATCTTCTTCTTGCAGTTCAAGTGTTTTGATCAGTATAATAGAGTTCTTCCTTCTATTTAAATCTCTTGAATCCATCAAAACTAGAACAGAGGATTGCTAAGCTAGAGCGAGAAATCACATTTGTTAAAGCACAGGGTTTAAGTCGTGATGAACAAGAAGTTTTATTACAGGAAGAGGGTTCAGCTTTTATAAAAAATCCCTCCATCTTTAAATTATGGGTGGTCATAGCCCTTCAATTTGGATTAATTTTTTATTTATTTTACAAAAGTGAAATAGAAGGTGTGCAAAGCACCGAAACAACACAAAGTACTGAAATTCAATCGAAAGATATTTTGAGTCCAAAGAGAAACCAGCCTTTTATGCTTCCTGAATGAGTTTTTTTTCGATTTTGGCTTAATTTATAGCAAAAAATAATTCTTGACTTGGTTTAGCATCTATAAAATCGCGTGAAAATATTACATTTTATAATTGGGGAAAAAGATTATGCCAGGAGTTGCTAAAGGAAATCACATTGTTGAAGATTCATATTTTTATACTTTAGTTAGACCTACAAATCCAAAGAAAAAAAGATGTTGCCTTAAATGTGGAACAGTTTTTCTAAGCGCAAATTATGGAAATAGAGTGTGTGGTTCTTGTGCTGCACAAAACTCTCGTGCCGCTTATAGAGCTGAAACACCATTAAGCCAAGGTTAGAAACCAATCATTCATTAACATCCTAACTAGTTTATAGTTAGGATGTTTTAACGCTATTTTATTTAGTATATAGAATTATAATTCAATTTTATAATTTAATATACTTTTATGTTTAAAAACTATTATATATTTTTATTCACATGGTGATAAGTTCCATCCTTTTGGAGCTCCCATGTTCTATTTATATTTTTATTAATTTTATCGGTTAAGGCTGTTTTAAGGTCACCTGGTAAAAATCTTGATAAACCTATCAAAACAAGCATACAGTCCGCTAATTCTTCCATATTAGGGCTTTCAGTGAGCTCTTTGGTTTCTTCCTTAAGCTTATTTAAGTAACTTTCAGCTTCAGCACCTATAAAAGTAGTTTCACTAAACTGAATAAATTGCGCAAAGAGCTCTTCAAAGCTCTTTGCGTTAAGGTTTTGATTATCCAATGGCTTCTTTAAGTCTTTCCAAAACAACGTCAGGGTGTTGTTCTGCTTTTCTAACAGGTTTCCAGTGTTCTACAATTTTTCCTTTGGGATCAATTAAAACTGTACTACGAATTAAACCCATAGTTTTTTTGCCATACATATTTTTTTCACCCCAAGCTTCATATTTCTCAATGACTTTTTTGTCAGGGTCGCATAACAATTCAATTTTTAAATCGTATTTTGAAATAAATTTTTGATGCTTTTCAGCACCGTCAGGACTAATGCCTAAAATAACAGCTTTAGAACTATCAAATTCTGATTTAAGTTCTGTAAAACGACAAGCTTCTTTTGTACATCCTGGAGTATCATCTCTAGGATAAAAATAAACGACCACCCATTGACCTAAATAATCTTTCAGGGATACCTTCTCTTCATCTTGGTTGAGTAAGGTGATAGCAGGAGCTTTCTTTCCAATCATTATAAAACCAGTTCTTTAAAATACTGAAGGTATAATTTAAGCTTTAAAAGTGGCATGCAATTGGAAGGCCATTTAAGTTTGTTTAGTTTGAGTTTTAGACCATATACGGCCAACTAAGGCACCAAAAATACCTCCACCAATATGTGCAGCATGAGCAACATTGGTCGTTTGGTCGCCCATCGCATAAAATTCATTCATAATGTAATAAGGAGCAAATAAAAATATAGGAAGTGGTAAAGGAGTACCTGGCGTCATGACAAAGGCTTTTGGGTCTGCAAAAACCATACTACAAATAATTCCAAAAATAGCTCCACTTGCACCAATGGCAGAAGAATGAACTTCTAGTAAGGAAAATAGTAAGTTTCCACCTATACCAGATAATAAATATATTATGATAAACCCTAAAGAACCTGATTTTTTCTCTAAAGCGGCACCAAAAGCAAATAAACAAAAAGCGTTATTAGTTAAATGTCCCCAATTTCCATGAAGAAATAGAGAAGTAAGGTATTGGTGAACTTGTGCACCTTCACTTGGAAAAGCTAAATAATGCCAATTCCATTGAGTATAATATTGAAGGACAAAAATTAATAAATTAGCTATGCCTAAAAAAGTACATACTGGTGTAAAATATACGATGCCCATAGCTTTATTTTACTAAGTCTTATGAGCTTTAAAAGAGTTATCTGTTAATTAGTAATTCTTTTAAAGCTGCTTTTCCATTTGAGGCCAACATAACACGGGCAATAGGTGTATTATTATTTCTAGTATTTCTAATCGAATTTTCAATTCGTTTAGCATTTTCAGGAGATGCAAAATAAGCTTCGATTCCTAATTTAATTTTAGGAGGGTAAGGTTTATTATTATATCGTGATCGTAAATATTTTCTATCAATTCTACCTTGTATGGATCTCAATCCATAAGGTTTAATTAAAAAAACATCATCTGGAAAAGAAATTCCATCTTTTGTAACTAAACTAATGTAAATAATTTGTCCATGTTTAAGAACAGGTTTATCTTTTTCAAACTTAGAGACAATCTTATTAGAGATAGAATTTAAATTATAATCTAATCGAACATACTGACCTCTAAATAAACTTCGAGGATCAACAGGTCTAATATTTAAAAGAACTTCTTCACCTGTCCAATGAGGGTACATATGTGAAATAAATTCACCTATTAATACACTTACTTGTAAAGTAATACTTAAAGAAAAACAAATGATAATTTTATGATTCATAAGATACTTCAGAAGAATTAAAGTTTACTTGATGTCTTTTCCAAAAATTTGCAGCTAATATTAAAACTAGTCCAGCAGAAAAAAATAAGGCTGAGGCGCCAATATAGCTTCCAATTAAATCAAAATATCTGAAAAACACTTGGGTTAACAAAATACAAATTCCAACATAAAAAATATAGGCAATGTTTTTTAATAAACCAACATGAATAAATCGCAAAGCTATTAAAAATATAAATATATTAGTGATGAATTGTAAGTTAATTGGACTGACAGATTCATTAAAATGCTTAATGTTAAAACAAACTAGAATGTAAAAAATAGATACGGCCGTAGTAACAGGGTAAGTTAGAAGAGTCGTTTTAAAACGTAAACCACATTTTTTATATAATAAAATATAAAATGAAACTAGAAAAGATGAAAGAAGAAAACCATTTAAAAAAATAAAAGTAGTATTACTTGAAGCAGATTCAATGAGTTCTTTCCAAGTGTATTTATAGCTAAAAATAAATAAAATGAAAATCCCGATACTTACCGAGTAAGTAAACAAAACATCTGAATACATTTTAAAACTATTAAATATATTAGTAAGCTGTATTAAATAGGAAATAAATATACCTGTAATTAAAATACTTATAAACGAAAATAGATGTGTGTTATGCCAATTAAAGATGGCTAAAGAGTCATAAAAAAAATGAGAGAGACTTAATTCAATAAATAAAATAGAAAAAGTATAATTAATCAAAAATAAAAATCTGGATGGGTTTAATTTAATTAAAAAATAATAAAAAGAAAAAATGAATAAAAAGAAAGTGAAAGGGTAGTACCCAATTTCAACTTCAAGATACACCCATACACAAGCAAGGGTTTGAGTCATGAAGAGTAATGGTTTACTTTTTAGCAATAAAGCAAAAGGTAAAACACCCATAGCCCAATATAAAACTCCATTGGGATAGTGAGCTTCTATATGATAGATTTGTGCGATTAAAAATATTCCAGCACCATATAATATGGATGCTAAAATAAAAAAAGAATGAGATAAAATTAATTTGCGTTTAAATTGAAAATAAAAACCAATTAAGTTCGTTAATAAAACTAAACTAATAATGGAAAACATTTTAGTGAACCTTGGTATATTTTCCCAATTTTCACCAATAATAACTAAGATAGCTAAACCTATAAGGAATGAAGCTAAACTTAATAAAATAGAGTAGCCTTTTTTAGAATGTAAACTATCAGGTAATTGAGTATTATACCTACTTAATATTTTTGAAGCTTGATTTTCAGTGATAATAGATTCGTTAACCCAGTCTAAAGCTTCGAAAGAAAGATCTTTTCTAAATAGTTTTATAAAGTTCATGATATAAATTTACTTTTTTTCCGCTTTAATATATATATTTTCAGGTGCATCTTTATAGTATTTAAAAAGACCAGGGCATAACCAACCTTCTGTATTATATTCTTTACATAAATACCAATTACCCACACCATCTGAGCGAAGCCATTTAAATGTTAAATCATAGTCGGGAAAAGGTTGAGTAGAAAAAAGAAGCCTGAAACCTTCAGATGCACTTGGAATATTAGCCACCAATTTGTCGATCATTTCAGGAGTACCTGCGACAAAAGGTTCTCTTACCAGCCCAACTTTAGAATCATCGAAAACCCACGTACCTGAATATTTATAAGGGGTTATCACCATAAGGCTATTCGATGGTGAATAGTTTTGATTTGAATAATTAATAAAAAATAAAAAGAAAACAGAAATAGCTAAAAGCAAAGCATAAGATCTTTTAATTTTCATTTTATTAGAATTATAAGAATAGTGATAATTAACTAAGTAAGACTTATACTAAAGTTAAAAATCACTATTTATCTAATATTTCACCAATACCTATAACAAAAAATGAATAGTATGAGCAAAAAATGATAACTTAGAAAAGGTAAGATAAACCTAATGAGGCAAATTTATCAGAACTAATTTGCTGCTTAAATTCCTTTGAACGAATAACATAGGTGTAGGTTAAACGAGTTTTTCCAATTCCTAAAACTAATCCAAATTGAGAGTCTAAAACCCAGAGGTTAGGAGTAATTGAATATTTATCATGATTATTAACAAAAACATTATAGTTTATATATCTTCCACCTAAACCAGCAAAAGCGTACCAAGAAAAAAAGTCTTTCATTTCAAAATATTCAGAACCTGGTAAGGAAGGCCTTATTCTAGGTGGGCCATAATCATTTTTTAAATCATTTCCTAATCTAAAAGTAAAACCTGAGTTAATGAATTGTTGAACATTTCCAATTGTTATGCCTAAGTGAGGGATGATATCAGCACCAATAGGTAATTTAGAATGATCACCAAAAATTTTATGTCTCCAACCTCTTTCATAGGTTAACATAAATCCAAACTTATTCTTAATTTGATGTTCCCAGCCTTGAGCTTCATCAACTCCAATGAGTTTATGAAAATTATTTTGGACCTCTTCACCAAGAGCAGAAGGTCCCACAACTCCTAAGTTTAATCTCCAAACATCAAAGTGGTTTTGTGTATTGGAAGAAACACTCAGTCCTCCATATAACCATCCAGCATAGGGTCGTTGATTAGAGACTAAATTTGTACTTTTAATATTATCTGGTGTATAAATCTCATGGCCAAAAAAGTATCCTGGCCTTAAAGAACCAGCAGAATCTAAAAGTGGCATAACATGAGCAACTTTTTTTACCCAAGACTTTTCTTTACCAGGAGCTAAAAAATAAGCTAACTGTAATCCATTAGTATAATGACGATCAGTATCAGATAATTTATCATTTTCAATAATAAGGTTAAAAGAACCTTTTTTATTTAGATTTGATTCAATTCCAAAAATGAAAGTATCAAAAACAAAAATGTAAAAAATAACAAATAAGAAAAATTTAAATAAGTTCAAAGTAGACTATCTACCAAATTTTTTACAAATGGTTTCTTAGTATTTACTTCATGGATAACAAACTCTGTACCTTTCTCTTTATACAAAGAACAAAATTTAGTTACAACTTCATTTTGATTAAGAGGTCCTTCAAGACCATGATATAGATCAAAATCTTCATCGAAACCTAGATCAAGGTTAGTATGAGTAGATTTGTAGATAGGAGTAGAAATAACATCTAAATGACCTTTTTCAGAAAATACAAAACTATCAATATTAATCCCTATTATTTTAAAAATTTTACTAGCAATATATTTAAAAACTGATTTCTTAGGGTGATTAAATTGATTAAAAAGCTTTTCTTTATTAAAATTCTCCTGAATGAAATTAGTTATTTTAATATCACATTCGTTATTATTTTCACGTTGTTTAATCGCTTCTATAGTAGCTAAAGTTGTATTCAGAGAGAACTTTTTAGGATATAGTTTTTCATTTTGTATTATACTCAGGATGTCATTTGAAGATAATCCTTTAGTAAAACAATAGGCAATAATAAAATCATGTACTAAATTTAAAGGTCCGGTAAGGCCTGTCATAATACCTAAATGTGGAAAATAGGCATCAAAATACAAAGAAGGAAAAGAAATTTGAATGGCATTTGGTTTAAGATGTTTTAATAAAGAATTTGTTTTAATGTCATTATGGAAATTATCACCTTGTATATGCTGATAAATTAAAACATCAGTAGCTTTTATAGAAGAAACTAAATGATCAATTTGTTCTTTTGATTTAATTAATTGAACAGGAGGAACTTTGATATAAGAAAATTTTTCTAAAAATTGAGGATTTTCCTCTAAAGTTTTAATAAGAGCTCCACCTTGGCAATTTGCATAGATAACAATTTTTTTCATAAAGTAAATTGATATCTATAGTTTTTGTAAAGTTAGATATATTTGCATAGGATCATTTAAAGTGTGTTCTATTTCAAGAATTTTCAATATGTAACTGTGACACAATATTCTAGCCAACCTTTCTCGATATAAAGGGGAGGATAATGTAAAGCTATACCATTTCTTGGAGAGAGGTACAAATAAAAATACAAATGGATTAATAAGGTAGTTTTACCAAAAAGCAAATAGATGAGAAATTTGTCAGAAAAAGTGTAAATGGATAGAAATAATGATTAATAAAAGTCCAAGAAAAAAGGATATAAGACACTGGAGGATTTCTATGTATTTAGTTATATTGTGTTGTACTTTACCCTTGATAGTAGGACTAGTAAATGCTTTCATTCCAGTAATTTATACATAAAGTTCAATGTTCTATTTTATATTTTGTCTCTCTTTCTTGTTTTTATAGAAAGATGTATATACTTAGGTATATACTATTTGAGGTGTTGAAATGCAAACAGCTAAACTTTTTAAAAATGGTAGTAGCCAAGCAATCAGGTTGCCTAAAGAATGTCGTTTTGCTGGAACGGATGTTTATATTAAAAAATTTCAGAATGTTATTATGATTTTGCCTAAGGATGACCCTTGGGCTTCAATGGTAGACAGTTTAGAACATTTTTCTGAAGATTTTCTTGATGAGAGAAACCAACCTTCGGAGCAAGAGAGAGAAAATTTAAGTTAATGATTTATTTATTAGATACGAATATTTGCATTTATATAATTAAAAAGAAACCCCTTAGTGTAATTAATAAATTAAGAAAATTAGATATTTCAAACGTTGCTATTTCATCAATCACTTTGAGTGAAATGGAGTATGGTATTTCTAAGAGTTCTAGTAAAGAAAGAAATAAGTTAGCATTAACTGAATTCTTGGCTCCAATAGAAATTTTACCTTATGATGATAATGCTGCAAATTACTATGGAGACATTAGGTCTAACTTAGAAAAGAGTGGTCAAACCATTGGCCCATTAGATACTTTGATTGCTGCTCATACATTAGCATTAAATGCAGTTTTAGTAACTAATAATATGAATGAGTTTTCGAGAGTGAAAAACTTAGTAGTTGAGAACTGGGTTTAATTGGCACTAACGCTAAATCTGAGGCGTTTTGAAAAGTATAAGCCTCTGGCTGTAACTTTTTAAAATCACCTCCAGCGCTTTGATATACTTTGGAGTGAGTTTTAGGGTATTCTGATACATTTTATAATTAATTTATTGACGGTACATCCTTTATGGATATACTAAAATGCTCAAAGGAGGAATATATGGAGTCTGTCGTATTCAAGAATGGTAATAGTCTAGCAATTAGACTTTTAGGTGAGTGTAAATTACCTAAAGGAACTAGAGTTAAAGAGTATAAAGATGGTAATAAAATAATTATTGAACCAATAAGTAATGGGTGGCCAGATGAGTTTGTTGATTCTCTAGGTGGATGGGAAGAAAATATAGAAAGACCAGCTGCTAAATTAAGGGATCCCTTTAAATGAAATATTTGTTGGATACAAATGCTGTTAGTTTTGCTATAAGAGGAGTCGGTAATGTAGGCACTACTATTTTGGAGCAAAAACCTGAAGATATAGTAGTAAGCTCTATAACAGAAGCAGAGTTATGGTATGGAGTAAGAAAAAGAAAGTCTAAAAAACTAGATAAACTAGTGAGTGATTTTTTAGCTCCAATAAAAAAAATAGATTTCTCTAGTTCTGATGCACTTATTTTTGGAAAATTATTTTCCGATTTAGAAAAAAAGGGAAGTGTAATTGGAATGGCTGATACTATGATTGCTTCAATTGCAATTTGCAATACTTTAGTTTTAGTAACTGATAATGTAAAACATTTTAAGCGAATAAAGGGGCTTAAAATAGAGAACTGGAAGTAGTAGATTTTTAGAGAGTATAACGCTTAAATTGAGGGGATTTAAGGAGCGAAGCCGAAGGCTGGAATATTTTAAAATCACCTCCAGCGCTCAGTTATAGCACTCAGTGATACAATTTAATTCCATGGCGAGTTTTTAGAGAGGTATGAGGTTAACTTTAAATTACCTTAAGTAACTGTTAAGGGTATATAAAGCATATAAATTACATTACGCCATTCTTCTTGAGACTTAATCGTATATGGTAGGTTTTCTGGAGTTATTCTTATTGTATTGCCTAAGTAATGAATCAAAGCATTGCCATTTAAACTTCCTTCAACTTTTAATGAAGCTTCTCCATTTAAGAAGTAAAGAGGAGAGATTTCAAGATTATGTTCAAAATCATGACTTACGTCAATTTCTGTGATTTGAAAAATCTGTATTCTTGGGTCAAAGGCAATAAATAAAAACCCAATAATCAGTACGACAAATAAAAGTACTGTGATTATATTTTTGCTACTCAAGGCTATAACACTTAAAATCTGCGTTCATTTTATTGTTATAATTTCGACATTGTGATGACATTTTAAACAATGATAGTTACGAGAAAGAAATAGATATTTTAATTACAAACATATTAAGATTTTCTTGTTAAGCAGTGAATAGTAAATTCAAAGATATAATTCATTGTCTTTAGTATTTGAGTGAAATAAAAGATACCAATAAAACCTGTGGAAATAGGAATAACTAAGTAAGTGATAAAAGGATGGTAGTCTGAACTGAAGTTAGTGAAAAGAATGAATAAGAAAAAATTTAAGAATATACCAACTAATAAGCAAATGAAAAACCTAATTAAAATAGAACTCATACTCCAATAGTCAGGGTCAATTTTTTTCAGGTTCATTAGAAATTATAACGCTTAAAATTACCTGTTTTAGTAAGTGTAGGCCGAAGGCTGGAGCTTTCTAAAATCAGGTACATTTTTTTGTTATGGGCCGTACAGTAGTATTGCTTTTTAGCCATATAGTTTATAATGGATTTCATATGAGCAACTTCGAATGGAATAGTGAAAAGAACAATGATAACATTGAGAAACACAACATTTCCTTTCAGGAAGCTCAATATGCTTTTTCAGATGAAAAAAGAGTTATTGCACAGGATTTAGAGCATAGTGAGACAGAAAAGAGATACTTTTGTTTTGGTGAAATTAAAGAAGGAATTGTGACTGTAAGGTTTACAATGCGTGGTGAAAAAATAAGAATATTTGGTGCTGGGTTTTGGAGAAAAGGGAAGAGAGTTTATGAAAAAGAAAACAAAATATAGTAATGGGCCAATAGGTAATTTAAAAGTTGTAGATGACTTTTTGCCTTCACCTGACCAATTAGCATTTAAGGAAGATAATGTTAAGGTTACAATTTCCTTAAAGAAGTCGAGTATTGCTTTTTTTAAGAGAGAAGCTGAAAAAAATGATACTCAATACCAAAAGATGATTAGGGAATTATTAGATATATATGCCAATAAGTATCAAGGCACATAACGCTTAAAATAACTTGTTTTAAAATGTGGAAGCCGAAGGCTGGAATATTTTAAAATCTGGTTCATTTTTTTGTTAGGGCCGGTTAGGGATTGCTTGCCAGTAGGCATGTATTGTTTTTTTGTTATTGTGTACTTACAATTTAGTCTGATACATTAAAGTATATATTCATCGATAAAGTCATTGATATTACCATCAGATCTTTCTAAGGCATATTCAAGGGAGTAAAGATGAATATAAGCTAATTTAGAATGTTTTTCTGGATACTTTTCTTTAACTAACATTTTTCGGTATTGATTTTGTAAAATAATATCAAAGTTATAATTGAGTGCATTTACACATTTTTGTTCCGTTTTAAAAAATAGATAGAGTGAGATGTCATTGCCTAACAAATCATATGGAGCATATAAATATGTATGTTCAATTGGATAACCCTTTTTTTTTGAAAAATTTATAAGTGAGGATATCGCAGTATTGGCAATATTTCGTAGTTCAAGACTAGTCATTTATTTTTGCCCTAACGCTTAAATTGAGGGGATTTAAAGAGTGTAGGCCGAAGGCTGGAGCTTTTTAAATTCCCTTCCAATTTTTTGTTATTTGATGTAGAAAAGGTTTTCATTGTATATGAGTTACATATTAGTAAGTGTTTTTTAATTTAATTTTGTTGTTCGACATTTATATTTGGCTTTGAAATTACAGGTGTGAAAATTAATAAACCGATAATTATTCCATTTAAACATGTAAGTAAGCTGCTAAATAAAGATAGGTATTGATGTGATACATCAGGTCCAACAACAAAATAAATTGAATGAGCAAAAATTGAGATACTGATATAAATTATTTTACCTAAGTATTTTTTAAGAAAAAGAAGAATTAGTGATGAAATATTAGCTATGATAATTAATATAACTAAAGCAAATGCAATGAAGTCTTTCGTATTTAATTCTTGATATAAAGAGTCGTTGTAATTTCTTAATTCTTTTGGTAGATATTGATCAGTATAGAATGTAAGTAGAGCAACAATAACTAACAATAAGACTTCTGTTACAAGAAGAAGTCTAAGTTTGGTAAAAAGGCTCATAGAAAATAACGCTTATGTTGAGGAGTTTTAAAATGCGGAAGCCGCAGGCTGGAGTATTTTAAAATCTTTTCCAACATTTTGTTATGAGCCTGTTGGGTTACTAGTTCTAAATTAAAATTCATTAAGAATAATTTCCATACTTTTAGCTATGAATGTCATGCCAGGGTCTTGCTCGTAGTTGATCACTTCAATTTTAGCACAGTCCCATTGTCGTGTAGATATGTCAATTACCTCCATGCCTGAAAGAGATCCAAAAGAATCTTTTTGTATTTCAAGATTACTTGGAGAGTGAAAGACCAGTTCACGTTTTAGACCTTTCCGATTATTGCACTTAAGTCGAATATAGCTTTCTTGGTATTCGTCACCAAGATGATACTCTAGATGGTCTATATCACAATTCGTAAAGCCACCAAGGATAGTTGGTTCATCAGTCATTTCTGTAGCTCATAACGCTTAAGCTGAGGGGATTTAAAGAGTGTAGGCCGAAGGCTGGAGCTTTTTAAATTCCCTTCGAGCGCTTTGTTATACGGGGATTGTATTGAGAGTTTGTTGAGGTTATTTTTCATTTGAGTACATGAATATTTTAAAACTTGAAAGAAAACTCCAATAGTGACTACAGTTTTTCTTTTAAACATTCCATTTTGATTGGGGCAAGAAA
>Ga0209119_1000953_pt1 | contig 29235 bp, 26 predicted proteins | sample COG_03_FD_184747 | JGI IMG/M metagenome (GOLD analysis project Ga0209119, IMG submission 184747) | Pelagic Microbial community sample from North Sea - COGITO 998_met_03 (SPAdes) (version 2) | ecosystem: Environmental > Aquatic > Marine > Neritic zone/Coastal water | place: Helgoland, sampling...
TTTAAAGTTGATTTTTAATTTTAATTAATTCATTTTTCACGCGTTCTAATTTTGTTATTATTTCAAAATTATCTAACGACTTTCGATCTTGTTCTTTCAAATACGTTTTTGCGCCTTCTAAGGTGTAACCACGTTCTTTAACTAAGTTGAAGATTAATTTCAAATTTTGAACATCTTCTGGAGTAAACCGCCGATTGCCTTTGGCGTTTTTTTTAGGTTTAAGGGTCTCAAATTCTTTGTCCCAAAAGCGTATTAGGGAGGCATTGACTTCAAATGCTTTTGCAATTTCTCCAATACTATAGTAGCGTTTTGTGGGGAGGTCTAAATGCATTTTAATCTAAAGATTGATTTTCAAGAGAGGCAATGGCCAATAGTGTGTTAAACTCCTCTGGACTTAGATTGCCGTAATAAAAGTTTACGGGATTAATACGTTTCTTGTCCTTAAACACTTCATAATGCAAGTGCGGTGCTTGTGAGCGTCCGGTACTACCGACATACCCTATCAAATCGCCTCGTTTTACTTTTTGACCTCTTTTGACATTGTATTTATAAAGGTGCGCATATAAACTAAGGTATCCATAGCCATGATCAATTCGAATGTGACGACCATAGCCTGAAGAGCGGCTGTCTGCACGTTTTATAACCCCATCACCGGTCGCATAAACAGGCGTGCCACGGGGAGCAGTAAAGTCCATTCCGTAATGAAATTTACGAACCTTTGTAAAGGGATCACTACGATATCCATAGCCAGATGCCATACGAGTTAAGTCTTCATTTTTAATGGGTTGAATGGCGGGGATCTTTGCCAAAAAATTCTCTTTATCTTTTGCTAATTCGGTGATTTCATCAAGCGATTTTGACTGCACAATAATACGCTTTTGAAGGATGTCAATGCGTTTATTTGCGTCAACAATTAATTCAGAATTATTAAATCCTTCAAATTTTTTGTAGCGGTTAACGCCGCCAAGCCCTTGTTTACGTTGCTCTTCTGGTATAGGGTTCGCCTCAAAATACAGACGATAAATAGCATTATCTCGTTCTTCAATGTTTGTTAAAACAGCTTCTACTTCTTCCATTTTTTTATTCAGAAGATTGAAGTGAAGATCTAAATTTACTAACTCACGATTTAAAGCTTTTTCTCTAGGGGATTCAAAATATTGTCCCGCCACTAAAACGATTAAGAAACCAAATATACTTGCAGCCAATAAGAACACTAAAGTGCGCTTAAAAGTGGTTCTTTTTTTCCGAATTATCTGACGATACGTAAGTGTTTCGGGATCGTAATAATATTTTACATTAGACATTGCCTAAAAAGTTCTATTTTTGTTGAATAATGGACATACTTTAGTATTTAAAGCATGTCTTCCGAACAAATATATAAATTGTTTCGAATTAAAAACAAATTATTACACTAAGCTTAACATTTTTGCATGAAATCTCAAGATATAAGATCTCAATTTTTAGCCTTTTTTGAAACAAAAAAACATCAAGTTTTAGCCTCGGCACCGATGGTCGTAAAAGACGATCCTTCCCTGTTATTTGTCAATTCTGGAATGGCACCATTTAAAGCCTATTTCCTTGAAAACGAAACGCCTCCAAAAAACCGAATTACCGATACTCAAAAATGTTTAAGAGTTTCAGGAAAACACAATGATTTGGAAGAGGTTGGCTATGATACCTACCACCACACCCTTTTTGAAATGCTAGGGAATTGGAGTTTTGGAGATTACTTTAAAAAAGAAGCGATCGAATGGGCATGGGAATTACTAACCGAAGTTTATAAAATTGATAAAGAAATCCTGTATGTAACCGTATTTGAAGGCAATAAAGCGGACAACACTCCTATGGACTCAGAAGCTTATGATCTCTGGAAAGTATTGATTCCTGAAGATCGTATTTTGATGGGAAATAAAGCCGATAATTTTTGGGAAATGGGCGAGCAAGGTCCTTGTGGCCCTTGTAGCGAAATCCATGTAGACATTCGTTCTAAAGAAGAAAAAGAGAAAATTTCAGGTCATGAGTTGATTAATAAAGACCATCCGCAAGTCGTAGAAATCTGGAACCTTGTCTTTATGGAATTTAATCGTAAAGCTAATGGAAGTTTAGTGCCGTTGCCAAATAAACATATTGATACTGGTATGGGATTTGAGCGCCTTTGTATGGTGCTTCAAAATGTCACTTCCAATTATGACACCGATGTGTTTACGCCTATTATCCGAGAAATTGAAACTATATCTGGATTGGATTATGGTAAGCAACTCAAACAAGATATAGCCATTCGTGTAATTTCTGATCATGTAAGAGCCGTCGCTTTTTCTATAGCAGACGGTCAGTTGCCAAGCAATACGGGTGCCGGTTATGTGATTCGTAGAATATTAAGACGTGCGGTGCGGTACGGATTTACATTTTTGGATCTTAAAGAGCCATTTATGTACCGTTTAGTAACTGTGCTTACTAAACAAATGGGCACAGTTTTTCCAGAACTATTAGCTCAAAAACAACTAATCCAAAATGTGATTAAGGAAGAGGAAACGTCTTTTTTAAGAACCCTTGATCAAGGATTGGTGTTGTTAGACCGTATTATAGAAACCACAAAAGGATTCCATGTTTCAGGCGATAAAGCGTTTGAATTGTATGACACTTATGGGTTTCCTGTAGATTTAACGGCGTTGATTTTGAGTGAAAAAGAAATGACATTGGATACTGCTGGTTTTGAAGAAGAACTTCAAAAGCAAAAAAAACGTTCTAGAGCTGCTAGTGAAGTTTCAACAGAGGATTGGACGATTGTTTTAGAGGATGCTGCCCAAGAATTTGTAGGCTATGATATCTTGAAAACTACGGTTAAACTTACAAAATACAGAAAAGTTACTTCTGTAAAAGACGGTGAGCAATACCAACTAGTATTTAATCTCACCCCGTTTTATTCTGAAAGCGGAGGTCAGGTTGGGGATAAAGGGTATTTAGAAGCCGCTAATGGAGATGTAGTGTATATATTAGATACTAAAAAAGAGAATAATGTAACCATTCATATAGCAAAGCATTTGCCTAAAAATCTGACGGACACGTTTACGGCTGTAGTGGATGCAAATCAACGATTTCGTACCGAGTGTAATCATACAGCCACCCATTTACTACATCAAGCTTTGAGAGAAGTTTTAGGGACGCATGTAGAGCAAAAAGGATCTGCAGTTCATTCTAAATATTTGCGCTTTGATTTTTCTCATTTTTCAAAAATAACGCCGGAAGAATTAAAAGATATTGAAAGCTTTGTAAATGCTCGTATTGAAGGTAAATTAGCCTTAGAAGAACACCGCTCTGTGCCTATGGAACAGGCAGTTTCCGACGGTGCAATGGCGCTTTTTGGTGAAAAATATGGAGATGTGGTTCGTACTATTCGATTTGGAAATTCCATCGAATTATGTGGCGGAACTCATGTCAAGAATACCGCAGATATATGGCATTTTAAAATTAAGTCTGAAGGCGCCGTTGCTTCGGGTATTCGTCGTATTGAAGCCATTACAAATGATGCTGCCAAAGAGTTTTATGTTCGAAACAATGCCAGTTTTGAACACCTAAAATTACTACTCAATAATTCGGGTGATCCAGTCAAATCACTGGGCGATTTGAAAACTGAAAACTCAAAACTCAAGAAACAAATTGAATCCCTTTTGAAAGACAAAGCAGCGTCAATGAAAGGCAATTTAAAACAAGATGTAGTAGAGATTAATGGCGTCAACTTTCTAGCGAAACTCGTAGATTTAGATGCTACAGGCATTAAAGATTTATCTTTTGAAATTGGACAGGAATTTGACAATGCAGTGTTGCTTTTTGGTACAGAGCAAAAAGGCAAGGCATTACTTTCTTGCTATGTATCAAAAGGACTAGTGGCTTCAAAAGGACTCAATGCAGGAACTATTGTGCGCGAACTTGGACGTTATATTGAAGGCGGCGGCGGAGGGCAGCCTTTTTATGCTACGGCCGGTGGGAAGAATCCAGCTGGACTGCAAGAGGCGTTAGAGAATTCTAAATCATATATTTTATAATTGACCATTTGTGAAACTTCAAACTCAAATCCCTTTAGTAAAACAAGCGCCAGCCATTGATTACAATTCTAAGCTGGTTTTGTTTGGGTCTTGTTTTGCGGAGAATATAGGGGATAAATTGTCCTTTTATAAATTTCAAAATGAGGTGAATCCTCTTGGGATATTATTTAATCCTATTGCAATTTTAGACGTATTGACGAAAGCGCATCAAAATAACACGTATACCGAAAAAGACGTTTTTTTTAGTAATGACTGTTGGCAGAGTTTTTGCGCACACTCTCGATTAAATAGTAAGTCACAATCTGCCATGATACTGCGACTCAATGCCGCATTACAATCAACTCAAAATCAACTAAAAAGTGCGTCTCATGTATTAATAACATTCGGAACTGCCTGGGTTTATAAACATATACAAACTCAAACGATTGTAGCAAACTGCCATAAGCAGCCTCAAAAAGAGTTTGATAAATCAATTTTAAGTGTCGATCAACTTCAAAAAACCTTTGAAGCAATTATTTTAATTCTTAAAGCGTTTAATCCAGAAGTGGCCATTGTATTTTCAGTTTCACCTGTTCGACACCTCAAAGACGGGTTTATTGAAAATAACCAGAGTAAAGCCCACCTTATATCAGCACTTCATTCTGTAATGAAGTCTTCCAAGAACACACATTATTTTCCGTCCTATGAGCTGTTAATGGACGAACTTAGAGAGTATCGTTTCTATAAAGAAGATATGGTGCACCCGAATCAAATCGCCGTCGATTATATTTGGGAAAAATTTCAATCTTCTTGGATACAGCACGAAACTATCACAATAATGAAAGATGTGGGGACACTTCAAAAAGGCCTAGCGCATCGGCCGTTTAATCCTAAAGCGGCAGCACATACCGAATTTTTATCAAAGTTGGCAATCAAGGCAAAAGCATTAGAAGCAAGATTTCCATTTATGAAGTTTTAAAGAGATCCATTTTAAACCCTAAAATTCTAGTATATTAGCTAAACTAAACCCAGGCATTATGTCAACGTCTTACGTACATTTGAAAGTCGAAAATAAAGTTGGTTATATAGAGTTTTATAACCCTTCGCACAATGCGTTACCAGCATCCCTTTTAGCAACGCTTACAGAAACAATAGAAACAGCAGCTGCTGATCCTTCCATTGCAGTGATTGTTTTAGGAAGTGGAGGCGATCGCACATTCTGTGCAGGTGCAAGTTTTGATGAATTAATAGCCATTTCAAACGCTGAAGAAGGGAGCGCATTTTTTGAAGGGTTTGCTAGAGTGATTAATGCGCTTCGTAACTGTCCTAAAATTACAATTGGTCGCGTGCAAGGAAAAGCCGTTGGCGGCGGTGTCGGATTGGCAGCCGCAACCGATTATTGTCTAGCGACTGTGCATTCAGAAATTAAATTAAGCGAACTTGCAATTGGGATTGGTCCTTTTGTGATTGAACCTGCTGTGACACGAAAAATCGGGTTAAGCGCGATGTCTCAATTAAGTTTAGAGGCTTCAATATTTTTCTCAGCGCAATGGGCACATGAAAAAGGGTTATACATGAAAGTTTGTCCTTCAACTGAAGTACTGGACGTTGAAGTAAAGAAATTAGCCGCTCAACTTAGCAACTATAATCCAGAGGCCCTTTTGGAGCTCAAAAAAACGTTTTGGGAAGGCACTGAGCATTGGACAGAATTATTAAACAAACGTGCCTCTATCAGTGGACGTTTAGCATTAAGTACTTTTACTAAATCTCAACTAAAGAAGTTTAAATAAGGTCCCAGTAACCTCAATTTTAAAAGCTATATTTCAATGTCAAATATAATATCAATTACAACAGTAAAGAATTCAAAAGTCGATACGCTCGATTTTGATACAATCGCTTTAGGTCGCACATTTACAGATCATATGTTTGTTTGTGACTATGAAGATGGGCAATGGCGTAATCCTAGAATCACGCCTATGGAAGCAATTCCAATGCACCCAGCATGTATGGCATTACACTATGGGCAAGCCTTGTTTGAAGGTATGAAAGCAACACTCGGTTCTGAGGGTACTCCTTTATTGTTTCGTCCCGAAAAAAATGCAGAACGTTTAAATTTTAGCGCCCGCCGTTTGGGAATGCCTGAATTTCCTGAAACTCTGTTTGTAGATGCTTTGAAACAACTCGTGCATTTGGACCAAAAATGGATTCCACCACATGAAGGAAGTGCACTGTATTTACGCCCTTTTATGTTTGCAGATGAAGCTTTTATTGGGATGCGTGCGGCAAACTCTTATAAATTTATTGTGATGGCTTCTCCATCAAAACCGATATATACCAGCCGTGTGCGATTGTATGCTGAAACCACTTTCATCCGCGCAGCGCATGGCGGTACAGGTGAAGCCAAAGCTGCAGGTAATTATGCGGCTGCCGTGCTTCCTACCGAAATTGCTAAATCCAAAGGCTTTGATCAAGTCCTATGGCTAGACGCCAACGAATTTAAATACATACAAGAAGTCGGTACCATGAATATCTTTTTTAAGATTAATGGTGCCTTTGTAACCCCCTCTTTAGATGGTTCAATTTTAGCGGGAATTACACGAATGAGTGTGATTGATTTTTTACGTCACAAAGGGTATGAAGTAGTAGAGCGTCCTATTACGATTGATGAGGTGATAGAAGCCTCCGCTAATGACCAGCTCGAAGAAGCCTTTGGTACGGGTACTGCTGTTGGAATTGCCATGATTCAAGAAATTGGTTATAAAGACCGTCTAATTCATGTATCAGATACCAGCCCAGTAGGACAACTTGTTTTGGATACCATTAATGGCGTTAGAATAGGAACACTTCCAGACGAATTGAATTGGATGGTTAAGGTAGAAATTTAAATTTGCGTTTGATGTTTTTCCAACGGTACCCTCTAACAAACACCCCTTGATCGGCGTCAATAAGAAAGGGTTCGTTTAGTTTGAAGGCTTTTAGGTACCCTATAATATAGTCCCAAAAAAGAGCGATTTGACGTTTTTTAAATGCGAGTTTGAAGGCGGACAAAAAGGCTAAAACAAATCCGTAGCGCATTTTGTAAAGGGCAGTTCCCTGCAAATGCTTGGCATTTCGGTTATAATTTGCCCCTGTTGGTTTTAAATGTTTAACATGTAAAGAGGCGTCTGTTTTAAATTCCCAGTGGTAATAAAGGGCTAGCAGTTCGTCAATAGTGTCCCAGCCCATTGCTTTTTTGAGGCCTCCAATTTCTAGAAAACACGCTTTTCGATATGCTTTTAATCCCCCTCTAATGTGATCTTTTGAGGTTAGATTTTCTAACACCCATTGCTCATTTTTTTCTATATAACAGTGTCCAGCCACGAGTCCTAATTTTGAGTTTCTTTGGTAATGACTAGCAAGGGTTTCTAAGTAATTTTCTGGGAATAGAACATCTGCATCGTATTTGCAAATGATATCATATGCAGTGTCTAAAGATTCATACCCCTTATAAAAAGCATTAATAATTTTCCCACCAGGTAGGTGTGTATCGGATGAAGTGTTTGAAACCAATGAAATCCATGGATATAGTTTGGACAAATCTGTAACGATAGATGCTGTTTCGTCAGACGAATGGTCATCGACCACAACAATTTTGGTTGGTAATAAGGTTTGGTTTATAAGCGATTGAAGCGTTATGCCAATAAAATTAGCTTCATTATGGGCCGGTATGACAATGTAGAATTTCAATTTTTTTCAGCATAAATAATATAATATCTAGGAGTAAACCAGCGCAGAAAAGGCCTGATACCTACCTTCTTTGTGGGGTTCGTACATGTCTCAGTAGCGATAATTTTCCACCCTGTTTTTTCTAACAACCAATCAAATTGCCAGGATTCAAATTCATGAAAATGACGATCTCTAGGGTCTGTTTTACTGCGATAAGCAGTGGCAAACCATAACCGAAGTGGAATACTTGCAACCAATTTTTTCGATTTGATGCTATTTAATACCGTAAACGGAGATAGTAAGTGTTCAAATATTTCAAAGGCGGTCACCACATCGGAGCTGTCGGAAGCTAGCTTGCTTGTATCGATATCTAAATCTTCTCCAGTAGTGTTTATAATCGAATAGCCTTCATTTTTTAAAAGTTCAGAAAATGGGTTCTCAACGCCTAAATCTAAAATGGATTCTTCAGTAGTAACATGACGCTTAAGGAATTCTAGCGTATTTTTATAGCGTTTTTTAGGAAAATTAGTGCCGTACATGTTAGTATTTATAGGTGATGGCGTTAATATGCATTCCAGCGCCGACACTTGCAAAGATAATAACATCTCCTTTATTAAGTTGATGTCCTTCCATTTGATCACTTTTTATAAGGTCTAATAAGGTAGGTACGGTTGCTACGGAACTGTTTCCTAATTCATGAATACTCATAGGCATGATATCCTTAGGAACGGGTGTTTTGTAAAGTCTATAAAATCGATTCACAATGGCTTCATCCATTTTTTCATTCGCTTGGTGAATCAATATTTTTTTAACGTCTTTGATGTCCATTCCACTAGTGTCCAAACATGTTTTCATGGCATTCGGTACATTTGATAATGCGAATTCATAAATTTTACGTCCGTGCATTTTTATGAATCGTGTGTCTTCTTCTGAGGATTTATTATTGGAGCATCCAAAGAATAGATGATAAACTTCATCATGTGTGTATGACGCTGATTCGTGTGATAATATACCACCTTCTTCTTCTGATAATTCAATGACAGTTGCACCAGCACCATCCGAATAAATCATAGAATCTCTATCATATGGGTCGACAACTCTTGAGAGTGTTTCGGCACCGATGACTAGGCATCTTTTTGCCATTCCTGCTTTGATGTATGCTTGCGCTTGAATAACACCTTCAACCCAGCCTGGGCATCCAAAAAGGATGTCATAAGCAACACATTTTGGGTTTTTTATTTTTAAACTATTTTTTACACGGGCTGCTAAACAGGGTAAAATATCACTTTGGATAGCGCCAGATTTAACATCTCCAAAATTATGAGCAAGTATGATATAGTCCAAAGTTTCAGGATCAATGCCAGCATCCTTTATGGCTTTTTCAGCAGCGATCGCCCCAAGATCGGAAGCTGTCAAGTGGTCTTCAGCATAGCGACGTTCTGAAATTCCGGTAATGGCTTTGAATTTCTCAACGATAACCTCATTAGAGGATGGGATTTCCGATCCATCAACATTCAAAAAAGAGTGCTGCTGAAAGTCCTCATTTTTTTGTACGATTTTTGGAATGTAACTTCCGACTCCTGTAATTTTGATGTTCATAGGTTGTGTGTTTTTATGCTTCGACATAGGCTTCAATTGGTGCGCAAGTACATATTAAATTTCGATCGCCATAGGCGTCATCTACACGACGAACAGATGGCCAAAATTTATCTTCTTTTATGTAGTCCAATGGAAATGCGGCAACTGCTCTACTGTAGGGAAATTCCCAAGTATCATTAGTAAGCATTTCCTGAGTATGCGGTGCATTTTTTAGAGGATTATTTGGTTGGTCTTTGCTCGCAGTTTCGATTTCTTTTTTTATAGCAATCATAGCGTCACAAAAACGATCCATTTCGGCTTTGCCTTCGCTTTCTGTGGGTTCAATCATCATGGTGCCTGCTACCGGAAAAGAGACGGTTGGGGCGTGAAACCCATAGTCCATAAGTCGTTTGGCAATATCGACCACTTCAATACCGTTGGCTTTGAAACCGCGACAATCTATGATCATTTCATGTGCTGCTCGTCCCCGTTCTCCTGAGTATAAAGTATCATAATATCCTTGCAGACGTTCTTTGATGTAATTGGCGTTTAGAATTGCGATTTTAGTAGAATCGGTTAACCCTTCTGCTCCTAACATTTTGATATAGCCATAGGAGATCAAACACGCTAAAGAAGATCCAAAGGGTGCTCCAGAAATAGAGTTAATTGCATTCTTTCCGCCCGTTTCAATTAATGGATTCCCGGGTAAAAATGGGGTTAATTGCTTAGCTACACAGATGGGGCCAACGCCAGGACCTCCACCGCCATGCGGAATGGCAAATGTTTTATGAAGGTTCAAATGACAAACATCCGCTCCAATATTTCCAGGATTTGTCAACCCTACTTGGGCATTCATGTTTGCGCCATCCATATAAACTTGTCCGCCATTATCATGAATAATTTGCGTAATTTCTTTAATAGCAGATTCATACACGCCGTGTGTCGAAGGGTAGGTAACCATTAAGGCTGCCAAATTATCTTTATGGAGCGTTGCTTTTTCTCTTAAATCCTCAACATCGATATTTCCATTTTCAGATGATTTTGTGACAACAACTTTCATGCCAGCCATGACGGCACTTGCTGGATTTGTTCCGTGAGCAGACGATGGGATAATACAAATTTTTCGGTGTTCATCTCCTCTAGATTTATGATAGGCTCTAATAACCATGAGTCCGGCAAACTCGCCTTGTGCTCCAGAATTTGGTTGGAGAGATGTTCCTGCAAAGCCCGTGATTTCTGTGAGCTGTTGCTCTAATTTCGTTAATACTATGCGGTAGCCTTCAACCTGATCAAGAGGAGCAAAGGGATGAATATTCCCCCAGTTTGGCCAACTTAGTGGCAACATTTCTACAGCTGCGTTCAGTTTCATTGTACAGGATCCTAATGAAATCATAGAAAAATTTAAGGCAAGGTCTTTACGTTCCAGGCGTTTGATATAACGCATTAGTTCCGTTTCAGAATGATGGGTATTAAAAATAGGATTGCTTAAAATAGCTGAACATCGCCTAGTGTTATCAAGAATCCTGTTGTGTTTGCTCAGTGTTTGAATTTGAGTCACTTCAGTGGAGTAGGCTTCTGTAAAAATTGATAGAATGACATTTAGATCAGAAAGCGTTGTTGTTTCATTTATAGATATAGAAACTGTTGTTGCGTCTGGATAATAAAAGTTAACTTCTTTTTTTTCTGCGTATATTTTAAGGGTTGTGTTTTCAGGAACCTTAACTTGAATGGTATCAAAAAAGGAGTTATGTACTAACTCAAATCCGACACCCTCTAAGGCCTCAGCTAATGTGATGGTTGTTGTATGAACTTTAGTTGCAATGTATTTTAGACCTTTTGGCCCATGATACACCGCATACATGCCAGCCATTACTGCAAGTAAAACTTGAGCTGTACAGATGTTAGAGGTCGCGCGATCTCTCTTGATGTGTTGTTCGCGAGTTTGAAGCGCCATTCGTAAGGCACGATTGTCGTCCATATCTTTGGTGACTCCTATAATTCTACCTGGAATAAATCGTTTATAGACTTCTTTAGTGGCAAAATAGGCGGCGTGTGGCCCCCCATAGCCCATAGGGATTCCAAAGCGTTGGGTGGTGCCGACAACAACATCCGCTCCAAGATTCCCTGGTGCTTCCAAAACAACTAAGCTTAAAATATCGGCAGCTACCGCTACTTTTATTTCGTTTAGATTGGCCTCATTAATAAAGTTCTCTAAGTCCATAATGACCCCTGATTTACCTGGGTACTGAAGGAGTGCGCCAAAATACTCTGATGAGAAATCAAACGTTTCAGCAGTGCCAACCACCAATTCAATACCAATAGGAATGGCGCGTGTTTTTAGAACAGATAGTGTTTGTGGTAAAATCTCATTTGACACAAAAAACTTTACAATACCAGCTTTTACTTGCGGTTTTGGGCGCACCGCAAAAAGCAATCCCATGGCTTCAGCTGCAGCGGTGCTTTCATCTAATAAAGAGGCATTGGCAAGCTCCATACCTGTCAAATCGGTAATCATAGTTTGGTAGTTGAGTAATGCTTCTAAACGACCTTGCGCAATCTCGGCTTGGTAGGGCGTGTAAGCGGTGTACCACCCTGGGTTTTCTAAAATATTTCGCTGAATCACTGCAGGCAAATTGGAAGGGTGATAGCCCATTCCGATATAAGATTTATAAACCTTATTTTTAGACGCCAAATGATGGATATGTTCCAAGTACTCTTGCTCACTTAAGGGAGCATCTAAATTTAGAGGCGATTGGAGTCGGATATTATCAGGGATAGTTTCGCTGATCAGTTCTTCTATCGAAGGAGTTCCAACAAGCTCTAGCATTTCATTGCAATGCGCTTCTCGTGGTCCAATATGCCTTAAGGCAAACACATCTGTTTTCATCGTTCGGTATACTTAGTATAAACAACAAAACTAAGGAATTAAATAAGGTTTTAAATCTCTAAAAATGAAAGTTATTAAACAATTAAAAGGGTTATTAACAGTTTGCTTATTTTTGTACTATGATGTTTTTTAAACGCCTTCTTGATTTTTATATTAATAGCAGTGTGCATGTCTCACTTGCAGTGCTATCTTTTTGTGTTCTATCAGCCTATGATTTTGATTTAAAGAGTTCATTAAATTTGTATTGTGCCGTTTTTTGTGCATCTGTTGCGGGCTATAACTTCGTGAAGTATTTTGGTGTCACCAAGTTTTATTACCGCTCGCTTACCACTAAGCTTAAATACATTCAATTGGTGTCTGTGTTGAGTTTGATGGGGTTTGGATATGCGTTTTTAGCGCTTCAACTCAGTTGTCAAATTCTCTTCATTTTTTTAGGAGTAATCACCTTTTTTTATGCGGTTCCAATGGGGGTTAAAACGCCAATGAATTTAAGATCTATTGGCGGGGTTAAGGTTTATATTATTGCACTGGTTTGGACGATGACAACGGTTGTTTTACCAATTTTAGAATCACAACAAACACTCGTTACTGACCATTGGATTTTAATTGTTCAACGCATGTTTGTGGTGATTGTGTTGATGCTGCCGTTTGAAATTCGCGATCTCGATTCAGATCAACTTCATCTTTCAACTATTCCACAAAAAATCGGGATTCAATACACCAAAATTATTGGGTATGCCTTGTTAGGAGATTCTATCTTACTGGAATTTTTTAAACAGGAATTTAACCAAAATCGTTTTTTAATAGCACTTTTTTTAGTTGCTACAGTGGCCATTTTTTTAGCGAAAAGCACCAGAAAACAAAATCGTTATTATACACTTTTTTGGGTAGAAGCAATTCCAATTGTAACGCTTTTTTTTGCGATTGTTATTAGTTTAACTCAATAGACCTGAACGTCTTAGCAAAGGGTCTGTCTTTGGTTTCTGTCCACGAAATTTAACATATAATTCTAAAGGGTCTTGTGTTCCCCCTTTACTTAAAATGTGTGTTTTGAAAGCAGCCGCAATTTTAGGATCAAAAAGATCTGTTTCTTTAAAATATTCAAAGGCGTCCGCGTCTAAAACTTCAGCCCATTTGTAGCTATAGTACCCAGAAGAATAGCCGCCTTGAAAGATGTGAGCAAAAGCTGTTGACATGCAGTTTTCTGGAACATCAGGGAATAACTGTGTATGTTCAAACGCATTGGATTCATGTTGCTTAACATCTGTTATGTCGTTTGGGTTTACGCCATGCCAACTCATGTCTAACAAGCCAAAACTAAGCTGTCTTAATGTTTGCATGCCTTGTTGAAACGTAGAGGCTGCTTTAATTTTTTCAATAAGATCCATAGGAATAGGCGATCCTGTTTCATAATGCTTCGCAAAGAGTGCTAAGGCCTCTTTTTCATAACACCAATTTTCCATAATTTGACTCGGTAATTCTACAAAATCCCAAGCCACACTTGTGCCTGATAAACTAGGGTAGACAGTGTCCGCTAACATCCCATGAAGTGCATGACCAAATTCATGAAAAAGTGTAGTAACTTCATTAAAGGTTAATAAGGATGGTTTTGTTGGAGTTGGTTTAGTAAAATTACACACAATTGACACGTGGGGTCTTTCGTTGATTTCGTTTTTAAAGTGTTGCGATTTGTAGGAAGTCATCCATGCGCCATTGCGCTTGCCTGATCGTGGAAAAAAATCAGCATAAAAAATAGCCACTAGTTGTTGTTTTGAATCCTCCACTTTATATGTCAACACATCTTTGTGGTAGGTGTCAATGTCGTCTATTTGAGTAAACACTAAACCAAATAATTTTTGTGCGACTTTAAAAGCGCCATCAATGACATTTTCTAGTTTGAAATAAGGTTTTAATTGCTCATCATCAAAATTGAAACGTTCTTGTTTTAGTTTTTCAGAATAATAGGCACTATCCCATTTTTCTAAACGATTGATACTGTCTAAGTTTTTCGCAAACTTCTCCAGTTCTTCAAACTCTTCTTTGGCTGCTGGCAGTGCTTTCGACAAGAGATCTTCTAAGAAGCTTCCTACGGTTTCTGGTGTTTTTGCCATGCGTTCTTCCAGTACAAAGTGGGCATGAGTGTGATAGCCTAAAAGTTGTGCTCTTTTGTAACGTAATTGTGTAATTTTTAAAACGATGGCTTGATTGTCTAAAGCATCATTTTGAAATCCTTTTTGTCCAAAAGCTAACGCAAGTTTTTTTCGTAAACTTCTATTTTTGGCATAGGTCATAAAAGGGATATAACTTGGATAATCAAGCGTGATTAGCCAGCCTTTTTTGTCTTTTTCTTCGGCTAATTGTTTGGCAGCTTCTATGGCACCTTCTGGTAGCCCTTCTAAATCTGATTCCTGAGAGATTAAGAGTTCATAACGGTTCGTTTCTGCTAAAATATTTTCACCAAAAGATAGTTGGAGTTGACTTAGCTCTTTATCAATGGCGCGAAGCGTTTCTTTTTGATCGGCGTGGAGGTTCGCTCCATTTCTTGAAAAACCTTTATATTTTTTTTCTAAAAGTGTTTTTTGTTCGTCACTTAATGAGAGTGCCCCTTTGGTCTTGTACACTGCTTTTACACGTTCAAAAAGAACGGTATTTAAAGCAACATCATTTGAAAATTCTGTTAGTAGAGGCGATACCTTTTGTGCTATTTTTTGAATAGCATCAGTTGTTTCTGCGGCATTCAAATTAAAGAAAATACTTGAAATTCGACTTAGTTGATCGCCTGTAAAATCCAATGCTTCAATTGTATTCTCAAAAGTAGCTACAGCCTTGTTTTTTGCAATTTGATCTATTTCATTTTTAGCACTTTGAATTGCTTTTTTAAAGGCGGGCAAGAAATCTGCTGTATTAATTTTTGAAAATGGTGCAGTATTATAAGGCGTTTCAAAACGCGTATCAAGTAAACTCATATATAGTCTTTAGGGAAACGTGTTATTTTATTTTTTTTGAAGCTTCAAGCACTTTAACTTTTAAGCCTTCTTTATACATTACAATCTTGTCTAGAACACAACTGTCCGAGGCTCCAATAATTTGAGCTGCCAAAATTCCTGCATTTTTAGCGCCATTAAGGGCAACGGTCGCCACAGGGACGCCGCCAGGCATTTGTAAAATAGATAGAATAGAATCCCATCCGTCGATAGAATTACTAGATTTTACAGGCACGCCAATAATTGGTAATGGGCTTAAAGCGGCTATCATACCAGGTAAATGTGCGGCACCACCAGCACCAGCAATAATCACTTTTAGTCCGCGCTTGTGGGCGTTTGAGCCATAGTCAAATAATTTTTCAGGGGTTCTATGTGCAGAGACAATATCCACTTCAATTTGGATGTCAAATCCTTCTAGAATATCAATTGCTTCTTTCATGACAGGCATGTCACTGTCGCTTCCCATAATGATTCCTACTTGTGTCATATTATTTACTTATTACTTTGATTGACTGTTTAGCTTCTTGAGCAATCGCTCTCGCGGTTTCGATATTTGGATGTACTATTGTGACGTGTCCCATTTTTCGGAAAGGACGTGTTTCTTTTTTACCATAAATATGGGGCGTAACGCCATCCATTTCCATTAATTTTTCAATGTTTTCATAAACAACTTCACCAGTGTGTTCTTCAGCGCCTACCAAATTTACCATGACAGCACTTAATTTATTTTCGGTGCTTCCCAAAGGAATTCCTAAGATCGCTCTAATGTGTTGTTCGAACTGTGAAGTATAACTAGCTTCAATTGTTTGGTGCCCTGAATTATGTGGTCTTGGAGCGACTTCGTTAATAATAATCGTATCGTCTGTGGTCAAAAATAGTTCTACAGCTAACAATCCAACATGCGAAAATGCTGCGGAAGTTTTTAGGGCGATTTGTTCTGCTTTTTCTGCAATGTCTTTAGAGATTCTAGCGGGACATAGTACATATTCAACTTGGTTCGCTTCAGGATGAAATTCCATTTCTACGACGGGATACGTTTTCACATCTCCTTTTTCGTTTCTTGCGACAATAACTGCTAATTCGCTTTTAAATGGGATCAGATCTTCAGTAATGCATTCCACATTTGGTAAGTGTTCCAAATCCGCGACAGACCGCACAATTTTCACTCCAGTACCGTCATAACCAAATCGCGCTCGTTTCCATACAAATGGAAATTCTATACTATTGTGTTCTAAAGCAGTGCGAATTTCTTCTGTGTATGCATACCTTTTGAAAGGAGCGGTTGGTAAATTATGATCCAAATAAAACAATTTCTGTGTTGCTTTATTTTGAATTGTTTCTAAAGTTTTTGAAGAAGGAAACACTTTGACACCTTCTTTTTCTAAAGTTTTAAGGGCCTCTATATTGACGTTTTCGATTTCGATAGTAAGGGTGTTTACCCGTTTACCAAACGTATAAACCGTGTCGTAGTCCATCAAATCCCCTTGATAGAATTCATTACAAGCCAGTCTGCTAGGCGCCTCTGGGTTAGGGTCTAAAACACAGCTGTGAATGTCAAATTTTCGAGTCGTATAAAGTAACATTTTCCCGAGTTGACCGCCACCTAAAATACCAAGTTTGAAGTTTGATGAAAAATACTCCATTTTAAGATTTTCTTGAACGATTTATATAAATACAATACAAAAATACACTTAAAAATGAAATTGCACACTAAAATCGGCAATCAAAAGGAATCAAAACCTTTACAATTGATTATATTTGCACCTTGATTTTAGTTAATAACAAAGACTCCTTAAAGAAGTCAGTATTTTAAATTTTTAATAAAAAATGAAAAATTTAGTATTATTTGGCCCACCTGGCGCTGGAAAAGGAACACAAGCTACTTTTTTAAAAGAGCGTTATAACTTAATTCACATTTCAACTGGTGACGTGTTTCGTTTTAATATTAAAAACGAAACAGATTTAGGCACCTTAGCCAAGTCTTTTATGGATAAAGGCGCTTTGGTTCCAGATCAAGTGACCATAGATATGTTGAGTGCAGAAGTGGCTAAAAATTTGGACTCAAAAGGGTTTATTTTTGATGGATTCCCTAGAAATGTATTACAAGCAGAAGCGTTAGAGGTGCTTTTGAAATCATACAATACAAAAATTAGCGCGATGATTGCCTTGGAAGTTGATGATGAAGTTTTGGTTAAACGTCTACTTAAGCGTGGCGAAACAAGCGGACGACCAGATGACGCAAATGATGCGGTAGTTCGAAAAAGAATAAAAATATATTATGCGGAAACTGCAATCTTAAAGTCCTATTATGCGGCGAAGGATCAGTATTTTGGCGTGGATGGCGTAGGGTCTGTAGAAGACATAACGGTCCGATTGAATACAGTAATTGATACACTGTAATATAAAACTCATTAGATGACTGAAGGTAATTTTGTAGATTATGTAAAAATGTTTGCTTGCTCTGGAAGCGGAGGAAAGGGATCGGTACACCTTCACCGTGAAAAATTTATAACCAAAGGCGGCCCAGATGGTGGTGATGGTGGTCGTGGCGGTCATGTGATTGTCCGTGGTAATGAACATCTTTGGACCTTACACCACTTGAAATTCAAACGTCATTTTAGAGCGGGACATGGTGGATCTGGTAGCAAAAGCCGTAGTACAGGTGCAGATGGTGAGGATGTATACGTTGAAGTCCCCTTAGGAACAGTACTTCGAGATACGGATACTAATGAAATTCTTTTTGAAATTACAGAAAACAATGAAGAGGTCATACTTTGCGAGGGTGGTAAAGGCGGTTTAGGGAATTGGCATTTTAGATCGTCAACAAACCAAACGCCTCGATACGCACAACCGGGACTCCCTATGGTTGAAAAATATGTAACTATAGAACTTAAAATTTTAGCTGATGTTGGTTTGGTAGGATTTCCAAATGCTGGAAAATCTACATTATTATCAGTCATCACGTCTGCAAAACCTAAAATTGCAGATTATGAATTTACAACGCTAAAACCAAATTTAGGGATTGTAGAATATAGAGATTACCAATCGTTCGTGATGGCAGATATTCCTGGAATAATTGAAGGGGCTGCCGAAGGAAAAGGACTGGGGCATTATTTTTTACGTCATATCGAGCGGAATTCTATTTTGTTGTTTTTAATCCCTGCAGATGCAGATGACATTAAAAAACAATATGATATCCTATTGGATGAATTACGTCGATATAACCCTGAAATGCTTGATAAAGAACGCTTAATCGCCATATCTAAAAGTGACATGCTAGATGACGAATTAAAAACAGAGTTAAAGGAGCAGTTAGACGGGGAATTACCTATCGATTATTTGTTTATTTCATCTGTAGCACAAACCGGAATTGTTCAGCTTAAAGACAGTTTGTGGGCGATGTTAAACCGATAATAAACAATAGATGTAGATGAAAAGTTTCGTATTGATTTTGTTATGTCCATTCTTCTTAATAAGTCAAAACTACATCCAAGAAATTGACAGCTTAATTGAGGCTAAAAAGTATGAGCAAGCCGTTCAAAAGCTAGAAGTTTATATCTCAAAAACGCCTCAAGATATAGTGTTATTAGAACTGATGGGTGATGCTTACGGATTTCAAAGCAACTGGGCAAAGGCGGTCTCTTGTTACAAACAACTTTTGGATCTTAATCCCAAAAATGCTACTTATCATTATAAGTATGGTGGCGTCCTAGGTAAGTTGGCTAAAGAGGAACGCAAGCTAAGTGGAATCGGGCAAATCTCTAGAGTAAAAACATCTTTTATCACAGCCACAGAATTAGACCCATCCCATATAAATGTTCGTTGGGCGCTTGTAGAATTATACACACAATTACCTAGCTTTTTAGGTGGCAGTTATAAAAAGGCACTGATTTACGCGGATCAACTAGAGCAACTTTCTGAATCGAATGGCTATTTTGCAAAAGCGTATGTGTATGAAAAATCAGATAAAATTGCTTCAGCTAAAACCTACTATAAAAAAGGCCTAAATACGTGGAATGAATCAGGTTGTTTTCAATCTGAGGTGCTGGACTCTACCCACTTGAATATGCATACGAATTTTTTACATTTTCTTGTTGCCACGGCATGTGTATTGCACAGTACACGACTTACTGTAGGACAACAGCATATAGATTACTATATAGATAATAATTCTTCAAAAGACAGTGAGCCTTTAGAAGAAGCTTATCTACTTCAAGCGCAGTTATTCAAACTACAAAATAAAATTCCTGAGGCGATAGCTTCTATTGATCAAGCACTGCTTTTGAAACCAAATTTCGCAGAAGCGCTGAAAGAGCAACAATTAATTTTATTGCTAAAGCCTTAAGAAAATGTATCACCATTCCGTATATTTACCTCTCATAAACTTTTAAGTATGAATGTACATTTTATTGCTATTGGTGGTGCTGCGATGCATAATTTAGCGTTAGCACTACACAATAAAGGAATGCAGATCACTGGAAGTGATGATACTATTTTTGAGCCTTCTAAATCACGTTTAGAGGCTGCAGGTCTTTTGCCAACTAGCTTTGGTTGGTTTGCGGATAAAATCACCAAAAACTTGGATGCTGTGGTACTAGGGATGCATGCCAAAGAGGATAATCCTGAGCTTTTGAGAGCTCAAGATTTAGGGCTAAAAATATATTCTTACCCTGAATTTTTATACGAACAATCCAAACATAAAACACGAGTGGTGATTGGCGGAAGTCATGGAAAAACGACCATTACGGCCATGATATTACATGTTCTAAATTATCATGACATTGAAGTAGATTATATGGTTGGTGCGCAACTAGAAGGCTTTGATGTAATGGTTAAACTTACCGATAGTGCCGATTTCATGGTCCTTGAAGGTGATGAATATTTAAGCTCACCAATCGACCGCCGTCCAAAATTTCATTTATACCGACCTAACATTGCACTGTTGAGTGGTGTCGCATGGGATCATATAAACGTATTTCCAACGTTTGAAAACTATCTAGAACAGTTTAAGATTTTTGTTGACAGTATTACGGTTGGAGGGAGTATCTCTTATAACTCTGAGGATGTCAATGTAAAAACTATAGTTGAACAAAGTGAGAACCAAGTTCGTAAATTCCCATACCAAACTCCTGAGCACACCATTGATGCAGGTTTAACATATTTGGAAACTGAAGAGGGACCACTCCCGCTAGAAATTTTTGGCGCTCATAATCTAAATAATCTAGCTGGTTCCAAATGGATTTGTCAACAAATGGGGGTCGATCAAGATGATTTTTACGAAGCCATCTCCAGCTTTTCAGGGGCTAGCAAGCGTTTAGAAAAAGTAGCAGAAAACGCTACTTCTGTGGTTTATAAAGATTTTGCACATTCACCAAGCAAGGTAAAAGCCACTACGGAAGCGGTTAAATCACAATATCCAACACGCCCACTTATAGCCTGTTTAGAATTGCACACCTATAGCAGTTTAAATCATGAATTTCTAGAACACTATAAAGGTACTTTAGATGCCGCAGACACTGCAGTGGTGTTTTATTCTCCGCAAGCAGTCGAAATAAAAAAACTAGAGTCGGTTACAAAGAGTCAAATAGAAACTGCTTTTGAACATAAAAATTTGATTATTTATACAGACCCTGAGCTATTTAAAAATTATATAACATCCTTAGAATTTGCTCAAAAAACCGTCTTGCTTATGAGTTCTGGGAGTTATGGCGGCTTGGATTTTGAAATCCTTAAAAATAAGTTAGCTAATCCCAGTTGAAGTATTGAAGCCATATAACTAATCTTTAAATTTATGACAATGTCCCCCAAATCATTCTCCATAAAAAATTGGTCTCAAGATGACCAACCTCGCGAAAAACTAAGAGATAAAGGCGCACGTTTTTTAAGCGATTCCGAATTGATCGCTATCCTAATTGGCTCCGGAACAGTTCAAGAAAGTGCCGTGGATTTATCTAAGCGCATTTTGTCGAGTGTGGATCATGATTTACAACGCTTGGCAAAGCTAACGACTGCTCAATTAATGACTTTTAAAGGCATCGGAGAAGCGAAAGCGATTAAGATTAGGGCAGCCATGGAGCTCAGTCACCGCCGCCGAGAAACAAATCCAAAGCAACTTGATAAAATTAATACGAGTCGTTCAGTGTTTGAGATTATGCAACCGCTGTTAGGGCATCTTCCCCATGAAGAATTTTGGGTTTTATATCTTAATAATTCTAATAAAATTTTAGCGAAAACACAACTTAGTATAGGGGGGATGACAAGTGCCATTGTAGACGTCCGTATTGTTCTTAAACAAGCTTTGGAACATTCTGCGACCGCAATTATCTTAGTACATAACCATCCCTCTGGATCGCTTAAGCCTAGTGTTTCCGACAAGGAATTAACTCAAAAATTTATAGGAGCAGCGGAAAGTTTAGATATTAAAGTCTTAGACCATATAATTGTCACAGAAAAGACCTACTTTAGTTTCGCCGATGAAAGCTTATTATAATGCTGTTAGTTTACACCTCTAAAATCACGCCGAGACTAAAATTTGTTTTTAAACAAATCTGTACGCGTATACTTAAAACCCCAGTTTCTTTTACGAAAGTAATTGAAGAATTTATTGCGCACGATAGTTTAAAAATGTCTTATGGCGCACAACCTTTGGGTAGCGAGTTTTTTGTGCGTAGTAACGGACTTTTGTTAGAACAAGGAATTTCTGATGTAGAACTAAATGTCCAAACTTGGGAGGATACAAAGTGTTTTTTTAGTTGTGGAGAAAAAAGCCATATCCCTTTTGATATATTCTCTGCGGCCTTTTATTTATTAAGTCGATATGAAGAATATTTACCACATGTTAAGGATACGTATGGTCGCTTCACAAAAGAAGAAAGTTTAGCATTCCAATCGGGGTTTTTACACCAGCCAGTGATTGATCTTTGGGCCTATAAATTTAAAGCAGCTTTACAAGTACAATACCCTAACTTTGAATTTGATACCCGTCATTTTTCAATTAACCCTGTGATTGATGTTCCTGTTGCCTATTATTTTAAAAACAAAGGTTTTTTGAGGACAATAGGAGGGATTGTATCTGATTTAGCTAGATTTCGATTAAAGTTTTTTTACAACCGTTTTCCAGTTTTATTTGGGTTTAAAAAAGATCCGTATGACAATTTTAAGTGGATTATAAATCGACAAAAAACCTCACAGTCAAAGTTTAATGTTTTTTTTCTAATAGGGAATTTAACTACTTATGACAAAAACAATAGCATTAATAAAAAACAGTTTGTATCCTTAATTAAATCAGTAGCTGATTATTGTAACGTAGGCATCAAAGCTTCCTACATGGCATTGGATTCCATGTCTATTTTGAAAGCTGAGAAACGGCAAATGGATGGAGTCGTAAACGCCGTAACGACGTCTGCGCGTTCTTCGTTTTCAAAAGTTAATTTACCGATGACCTACCGCAATTATATTGACCTTGAAATTAATTCTGATTACACCATGGGGTATCCAAAATCGATTGGATTTAGAGCTGGTACTTGTACACCATTTTTATTTTATGATTTAGATTATGAAATTCAAACCCCTTTAATGATTCATCCCTATCAATTGATGGATTTTGTACTCCTCAAACATGCCTCATTTTTAGACAAAAAAGAAACCCTGCTACAGGCAATATCAGAAGTTAAAAAGGTGAATGGTACATTTACCTTTGTTTTTCATAATTATGCTTTTAGCTCGATCAAAAAATGGTCCCATTTCAAATCATTATTTAATATTATACTAGATACATCAAATGACATTCCAACATAAAAAACATATTTTTTTTGATTTAGATCATACCCTTTGGGATTTTGATAAAAACTCAGCATTGACCTTTGCGAAAATATTTAAATTAAACAATCTAGATATTGATTTAACCATTTTTTTGAAAGTTTATGTTCCCATAAATTTACAGTACTGGAAGTTGTATAGAGAGGAAAAAATTGATAAAAAGAATTTAAAATTTGCACGACTCAATGATGCTTTTAAGGGTTTAAAAATGGAGGTGTCCGCTAGTATGGTGCATAAGTTATCAGATGACTATATTACTCATCTCTGTACGTTTAATCATTTATTCCCATATACAATTGAGCTTCTGGAGTACCTTCAGCCAAAATATACATTGCATATAATTACTAATGGGTTTAAAGAAGTTCAGCATGGTAAATTAAATCAATCGAATATCGATCATTTTTTCCAGACTGTTACCAATTCCGAAATGGTGGGTGTTAAAAAACCAAACCCTAAAATTTTTAAGCATGCGCTACAAATGGCCAAAACCACTGCAGAAGAGAGTTTAATGATTGGCGATAATCTTGAAGCGGATATTATGGGGGCTCTCAATTTTGGAATGGAGGCGATCTGTTTTAATTACCACAAAGAACTATTGGCAGAAAATATTATTAGTGTAGATCATTTATCAGAATTAAAAAGATATCTTTAGGCAATAAAACTATAATTTAAAAAGTTCAATCAATAATAAATCCCCGACTTTATTGTGAAAAATCATCCTATTTTTTTTAAGCTACTACTCTTTTTCATCTTTTTTGTAAGCTTATTTTCATGTGTAAAAGATACAGACTTCGAACAAGCTGTTCCCCTTGCTCTAACACCTGTTTTGGAAGTCAGTCTGATTCAAATTGAGGAAACACCCGTCTCTTTTTTGGATAGTTCAGGGACTGAAGTCCTTTCCATTTCTGATGAAATTGTTTTAGAGTTGTTCTCGCAAAACGCTGTTAAGGACTACCTTTTCAAAGCTGAATTAGTATTTGAAATCACAAACAGCATCAACAAAGCGTTTGATGTTACATTGAGTTTTTATGATCCTTCAAACACGCTACAGCATACCTTTTCGATTGCTGTTGATAATTCTGCTACAAACACACCGCTTATTACCGAACATTTAGAGGTCTTTGAAGCTAGTATTTTGGACGCTCTAAAATTGAGTAATAAATTAAACATTACAATCAAGTTGATATCAAATTCAACAAGCTCTAATTTGACAGCGGCTTCTGAAGGCATTATTGCCTTAAAATCCAAAGCTATTTTATATTTAAACGTATCTGAATGAGGTGGCTACTAATTTTAGGTGTTTTTGCAACCCTACAAGCGCAAAATAAACAGCTTTTGTACGGGTTTAAGGATGTCCCACAACATATACTTTTGAATCCAGGGACTCAGATTGATTCTAAAGGATATGTTGGAGTTCCTTTACTCTCTCAAATTCATTTTAATGCAGGTATAACAGGGTTCTCTGCATTTGATCTTTTTGCTGATGACGGCAAAGATTTTAGCCAAAAAGTAAGTGACATTGTCTATGGTATGGACGCCAAAGATTTTTTTGGAATTAATCAACAATTAGATCTTTTTTCAGCAGGGTTTAGGTTGAAAACTTCTTCAGAAAAATCGATTTTCATTTCATTTGGGATGTATCAAGAATCGGATATCTTTTTCTATTTCCCTAAGGATTACGCTGTTCTGGCATATGAGGGTAATCATAATAACCTGAACAGGCGTTTCAATCTTGGAGATTTGAGTGCAAATGCTGAGGTGTTATCCGTTTTTCATATAGGCATTAATAAAAAAATAAATCCTAAATTGACTTTAGGCTTAAGAGGTAAAATATATTCTAGCATTGTGCAGGCTTCATCAACAAATAATACGGGTTCTTTTACAACGGTAGAGGGGGTGGGTAATTCTCTGAAGCATATTTTTGATTTTGACATGAATTTACAAACTTCAGGACTCTCTTTTTTAGAAAATTCTAGTACTACGAACGAGATCGATATTTTAAAGAAACGACTTTTATTGGGCGGTAATCTCGGAGTCGGTATTGATTTAGGCTTTACCTATGAGTTCGCTCCAGAATGGACAGTTGATGCAAGTATTCAGGACCTTGGGTTTATCAATTATTCCAAAGATGTTAAAACGTATGTTTTAGATAATTATTTTGAATATGAAGGGATTCAATCGCTATTTCCAGAACTAGTTACAGGGCAAACGGCTCAAGATTATTGGGATAAGGTTGAAAATGATTTTGATGATTTATTTGAAATCACTAACACTACAACGTCTTATACAAAGTGGCGCCCCATTAAATTCAATAGTTCTATAAGCTACAATTTTGGAAGAAAAACAGTTAAAGAATGTAATTGTTTAGACAAGTCAGATCCAACCTTCCAAAATAGAGTAGGGGCACATCTATTTGTAATGAAACGCCCCAATCATTTTCAATGGGCGTTTTCGGCATTCTATTATCGAAAACTTCTAAAGGGTTTACAGCTCAAAGCAACATATACTGTGGATACGTATTCATTTAAAAATGTTGGATTAGGTGTCTCTACGGCTTTGGGACCCGTACAGTTTTATGTGATGGCAGATAATTTATTGGATTATCAAAACATAGCTAAATCGCAAAGTGTATCTTTACAATTAGGTTTTAACTATATATTCAAAAATAATGAAAACTAAAATTTACATTTTTCTTCTAGTATTGAGTGTTAACATGATTGCATTCTCGCAATCTTCAATTAATGATTATAAATATGTCACAGTCAATGAACGTTTTGATTTTTTAAAGACAGCCGATCAATATCAGCTAAATTCTCTAACCGCCTTTCTGCTTAAAAAAAACGGATTTAATGTAGTTAATAAACAAAACAACTTCCCTGATGATTTAGCTAAAAACAGTTGCTTAGAGTTGAATGCAAATGTGATTAGCGTTAAAGGGTTTTTAAAAACTAAATTACAGTTAGTTCTCACCAATTGTAAGGAAAACGTTGTATTTACATCCGAAATCGGGAAATCAAAACTTAAAAATTATAAAAACGCCTATCACGAAGCACTTCGTGATGCTTTTGCCTTATCCGATTTTAACTATTCGTATATGAGTACTACTAGTTTAAATAATCTGACAGCGACTCCTGACCCTATTGAGCAACCGTTAATCAAAGAAAAACCTATTGCTGTTGTGGCACCCAAAGTAGCGGTCGAAATTGTGTCATCGCCACAAGCGATTGAAGAAAAAATGCCATTAGCAGTGTCTTTAGGTTTAGAAATTAAGCAAACGAATTCAGGGTATGATTTTATAGATTCAAATTCTAAAACAACCAAATATTCCGCACATGCGACACTGTTTGACACTGTTTTTATAATTGACGGTCAAGAAGGCATTATTTATAAACGTGGACAAAACTGGGTTCGAGAATATATCGAAAATGGTAAAACTACGATTGAAGCACTAAACATTCAACGTTAATCATTGTATTTGTCTTTCCAACGCTTTTTTAAAAATTCCTGTTGCGCATTTTCTCTTGCATTATTTCCTGGTTTATAGAAACGTGTATTTTCTATGCCTTCAGGTAAAAATTCTTGTGCTACAAAATTAAGGTCATAATTGTGTGCGTATTTGTAGGATTCTCCATAGCCCAAATCTTTCATGAGCTTTGTAGGTGCATTTCTAATGTCCAGCGGTACTGCAAGATTCCCTGTGTTTTTCACGACATCAATCGCTTGGTTTATGGCCATATAGGCGGCATTACTTTTTGGTGAACACGCTAGGTAAGTGGCGCATTGACTAAGAATAATTCGACTTTCGGGCATGCCGATTGCAGCGACCGATTGAAACGTACTGTTTGCTAATACCAAAGCGGTTGGATTGGCATTTCCAATATCTTCACTAGCAAGGATCAGCAAACGTCGTGCAATAAATTTTACATCTTCTCCACCTTCCAACATCCGTGCTAACCAATAGACAGCGCCATTGGGATCACTTCCACGAATGGATTTTATAAACGCAGAAATGATATCGTAATGTTGATCGCCTGTTTTGTCATATAAAACCGTACTATTCTGAACCTTGTCGAGGACCAATTGGTTAGTGATACTAACTTTAGTGGCGCTTTCAGAATTGACAATCAATTCAAAAATATTAAGCAACTTTCTAGCATCTCCACCAGACAATCGTAGTAAGGCTTCGGTTTCTAGGAGTTTAATTTCTTTTTCAGAAAGGAGTTCATCAGTTTCAATTGCACGTTTTAGAAGTGCTTCCAGATCTTTGGTATCAAATGGTTTTAAGGTATAAACTTGACAGCGAGAGAGTAGGGCAGAGATAACCTCAAAACTAGGGTTTTCTGTAGTGGCTCCGATAAGGGTTACCCATCCTTTTTCCACGGCTTGAAGAAGTGAATCTTGTTGTGATTTACTAAAACGATGTATCTCGTCAATAAATAGGATAGGATTTTTGGTGGTAAATAAACCACCACTTGTTTTTGCTTTTTCAATAACTTCTCGGACATCTTTGACCCCAGAGCTGATGGCGCTTAGCGTATAAAAAGGGCGTTCAGATTCTGTAGCGATGATAGTGGCCAGGGTTGTTTTTCCGATGCCAGGTGGCCCCCAAAATATCATTGAGGGAATCAAGCCTTGTTTTAATGCTTGTGTCAGTGCGCCGTTGGGGCCAATAAGGTGTGATTGACTGATGTAATCAGTCAATTTTTTTGGACGTAAGCGTTCTGCTAAGGGTGCATTCATCCTACAAAACTAAAGTTTTTTTTTGTATTAATATGACATTCTAACATATTGCCTTTATTTGGCGGGTTATTTGCTAATGTTTAGTAAATTTATAATCATGAATCCACAGCAACCATTTCGATTTTCCACAGGCGTGATTGGTTATCCTATTGCGTTTGTTTTAGTGATTTGGATTATATATTGGATTGAACTTCGCTTTGGATTTCGGTTTAATAGTTTTGGAGTCTATCCACGAACAGTTACAGGCTTGAGAGGTGTTCTTTTTAGCCCTTTTATTCATGGAAGTTTAGAACATTTATATCATAATTCCACACCATTATTGGTGTTGTCAACTGCTCTTTTTTATTTTTATCGTCTTATGGCGTGGAAGGTTATTGTATTAGGGATTTTGTTTTCGGGTGTGTTGACTTGGACTATTGGAAGTCCTGCCTATCATATTGGAGCGAGTGGTCTTATTTATGTACTGATGAGTTTTACGCTCTTCAAAGGTATTTTCTCTAAACATTACCGTTTGATAGCGCTTTCGTTTTTAGTTATTTTTTTATATGGTAGTATGTTGTGGTATGTATTTCCAATTAAAGAGAATATGTCTTGGGAAGGGCATTTATCTGGGTTGCTGGTAGGGTTGATTTTTGCGCTCATTTTTAAAACAGAAATACCAAAACCTCCTAAATATGTATGGGAGGATCAACATTATAATGAAGCGGAAGATCCTTTCTTACAACAGTTTGATGCGGACGGTAATTTTATTGAAAGTCGCGAGGAAGAAAACCATACTTCTGATCCAGCTTTAGAAATACGTTATACTTTTAAAGATAAGGACGTCTAGAGACGTTGTCTTACGGCTTCATAAAGAAAAGCACCACATGCTACAGAAACATTTAGGGACGCAATACTGCCATACATAGGAAGTTTTGCTTTGTCATCTACTAGTTTTAGAATTGAAGGATTAATTCCTCTGTCTTCAGACCCCATAATAAGGGCACAGCCTTGTGTGAAATCGATATCGTATATAGTGTTTTCTGTTTTCTCGGTGGCTGCAACGACTTTTATATCGGAGGCTTGCAAATAAAACATAGCATCTTTAATATGATCTACTTTACAGATAGGAATATTAAATACCGCGCCTGCGCTTGTTTTAACGGTATCCCCATTTATGGGGGCTCCACCACTTTTCTGAACGATAATTCCGTCCACGCCTGTACATTCGGCAGTTCTAATAATGGCGCCAAAATTACGGACATCACTAATTTGGTCTAGGAGTAAAAACAAGGGATTTTTTTTGGTTTCCAAAACGGCTGTTATCAATTCTTCCAAATCATAAAAGGCGATCGGAGACATGTTGGCCACTGCGCCTTGATGGTTGTGCTGTGTCAATCGGTTTAGTTTCTCAACGGGTACATATGAAAAATTAACATTCTGTTTCCGTAATAGTTTTTCTAACTCTGTATATAATTCGCCACTGAGTCCTTTTTGTAAAAAAACCTTATCGATGGTATTT
>Ga0209119_1000964_pt1 | contig 29107 bp, 27 predicted proteins | sample COG_03_FD_184747 | JGI IMG/M metagenome (GOLD analysis project Ga0209119, IMG submission 184747) | Pelagic Microbial community sample from North Sea - COGITO 998_met_03 (SPAdes) (version 2) | ecosystem: Environmental > Aquatic > Marine > Neritic zone/Coastal water | place: Helgoland, sampling...
AATTTGAGACAACCCGGAAATACCCGGTTTTATTACATGGCGCTTGCGATAATTAGGATCGTTTTTTAAAAAATAAAGTGCATGTTCGTAGTAATCTGGTCTTGGTCCTATTAAACTCATGTCACCTTTTAAAACATTCAATATTTGTGGTAATTCATCAATTCTTGTTTTTCTGAGTATTCTGCCTAAAGATGTAATTCTTTCAACTTCAAGTGGATCAGTAAATTTCCTTTTAACAACATCTATGCTAATCATGGATCGAAATTTTATTGCGTAAAATGGTTTACAGTTAGCTCCCATTCTTTTCTGAATAAAAAAAATAGGTCCCCTGTTGTAAAAAAAATTTAATATAAATATTAAAAATATTAGAAAAATGAGAAAAGGAAGTAACAAAACGGAGACAATTAAGTCAAAAAGTATCTTAAGTTTCCAAAAAATAAAATTTTGTGAAATAATTACATCCATTGATTTATCTTGTGCTATTATATTCACTTAGTATTCCTAATCTGCTTAGTATCTAAATATCATTTTAATACTAATTGTTTACCACTCATTAAATTTTAATCAAATATTATTTATTAATGGATGTTCTTATGGTATAGTACCATTATCGAGGTCTCGTAATAATATTCTAAGTGGGGTAATTTCAGCCAAAGTTCTTGAAAAAGAAATAATAGGTCGATCTGCTACATAAATAATATCGTTTGGCCTCAGCTCCGTTTTTGCAGCTACTAAAATTCTTGAAACATCCTGGGCATCAAGATGATAAGCTACAGCCGGATTTTGTCCTCTCAGTAAATATACTTCAGAACGCCTAGCAGATAGGTTGCCAAATGCACCATTTGGTACAAACAAAACATTCGCAAGTGTTTCTCTAACAGAGGGCTTAATTGGTAGAATTAAAGCATTACCTGCTCCACTTAATGCATATACTTGACCAGGCTTATATTCTACAAATTCTATTTCAATTTGGTCATCACCTTTCATCCAAATATCTGGCATTTTTGGGTTTAAAAGCTCAGCTAGAGTAAATCTATAAATTTCACCATATCTCTTTAATGATATTAAGAATATTCCTTCGGACTTAGTAGAGAAATTATCATTGTTTAGTACCAGATCTTTTAAAGTTGTTTTGAAATTTGTCAGCGGAATGACTTTGCTTCCTAAAGTTTTATTAAGCATGTATATTTTTTTACTTACAAACCCTGATAAATCTAATTGAAAAGTAGATATTAAACCTTCATTTTTTAGAGCTTCATGGATTTCTATATTTAATTCTTCTAGTGTCTTATTAACGACAAAAATAGTGCCAATATTTGGTAGATATATTTTACCATTTGCACTAACTGTTGCCTCTACATTCTGAACTATTTTTGGTTTTAAATTAATATTAATAATATCATTGTTTATAATAAAAATCTCTGGTGCATCGGACGCAAACAATTGCTCTGCTGTAAAATAATAATCTTTTCTATTCCGAGTAAGAGTTACCAATGCAGAATTTTTATCAGCTTTTGAAAGGCCTGCGATAATAACAAGTTCTTTTAAAGATTGCGTTATATTATTTATGTAAGAAACCTCACCCTTCTTGCCATTTATAGAGATGTATACTTTTTTACTCATAAATTGACTTATTTCGAGTTGGAAATTCGGTGTTAATCCATCTCTTATAAGTATATTGCGAATTTCAATACGCAATTCATCTAAAGTTTTATTTTCTGCTTTTAATTTTCCGACCCCAAGCAATAAAATATATCCATTACTTCCTACATAACCTTTAATTGACGCAAATGTTTCGTCTACTGCTTCTATACCGCCCGCACTGTTTAACTTTAATCTCTCAGAAACCTTAGATTGAATAAATACTAATTCATCACCTACTCCCAAACGATATAATTTAGAAGATGATGAAATTGGCCAAATAACTTTTTTATTTTGAAATTCATTTAAATATGAAAAAGTTAAGGTATCACCAATTCCAATATGATAATCATAATTTGTTAATTGTTTAGGCAATCTACTCTTAAGTAATTCTTCTTCATTGATAACATTTGCACGTCCGCCGCTCCCAGTTAGCATTAATTGTCTTGGGTATGGGTCTTTATTTAACTTTCTTGTATTCTCAAAATTTAGAATATCAATATTAACATTAAATTCTTCTTGCTCTTTTTTTACAAAATTTCCTAATTTTCCATCAAATAGAACTGGCTCTAAAATAGTAGAACAGCTCTGAAATATAAATCCAATTATTATTATAGGGATTAGAAGTTTTAATTTAAACATAAAGCAATCCCTGAATTCTTTTTATTGACTGTAACTTAAATAACATACTACGTTTCGTGTGTTTCAGACGTGCAAGAACAATATGGAATACTTCTTCAATATTTATTGCTCGTAATAAGCTCAATGCTTCTGAATTATTTGCAGCAATTAAAATAAAATCAAAGTGTTTTTCAAGCGCTCTTAAGTCGTTGGAAAAATTATGTTTACTTAAGATTTGCATTGGGATGTGCCCGTTACTTGGATACAAAGTATGAATATTTTCAACTAGTTCATATGAATTAAATAATCCAATATTTTTAGTTATTGGCCCATCAATTTGTTTTTTTCGTTTTGGCGAAAAGTCAATAACTCCAATTTTCAATCCTTCTTTTTGTAAATATGTAGATATAATATTGAGAATTTTTTCACTTTTAATTTTGGATCCCAAACATGATATGATAATTAATTTTGCCTTACTTCTATTTATCTCTAAATTTAAATCACGGAGTGATATCATAGAGCTTTTAGATAAAAAGTTATATTTCTGCCTATAAATCAATTTAGGAAACAGACTGAAATATTTAAATTTTACCGAGAAATCCGCGTTTGCAGCAGAGACAAGTGTCTGCCTTGAATAAAAAACTTTTTTTAAGTCAGATATTATGAAGCTTATTATGCACCCTACAAAAAAGCTTAGAACGAAACAAACTGCAATATAAAAAATTCTATTTGGATAAGATGGAATCATTGACGGTGACGCACGCTCATAAATCTTAATATTTTCAGGTTTAAAGTCTGATATCATGCTCTGACCTTTCACTTGCTCAATTAATACTGTGTAAGTTGCTTCTGCTAGTTTTTCTTTACGTTTAAGTTTCGCATATACTTCCAGTGAATTTGCTGAACGTTCTGCAAACTCAGTAGAAGTGGCTAATTCAGCTTCCAATCTTTTTTTTCTGTTCGATAGTGTATCTAAGACTGCAAATACTGTACTGATCTCAGGCCAGCTCCAAGAGGCTAAATTTTCACTTTGACCAAATATCCTGCGAAATTCTAATTGATTAACAATTGTAAATCTGTCACTTAAATTTGCATAACTTTGGTTATTTTTTGAATTATTTTGAATTATTTTTTTAAGTTCTGATACCGCTATAAATAATTCCTTAGTATCATTTAACTGCGTGCGAAGAGTATCCAGTTTAAATGATTTCAATGTAAAATTTTCTATTGGAAGTGCAGTATTTTCGACTGCAAACGTTTTTAATTTTGATTGAACCATTTCAAGCTCACTCAATGAATCTGCAAGTATATTTGAAAGATATGTCAATTTCTTGTTAGATTCAAATTGATACTTTTCTTCTGCATTAAAAATAATCTCATCTAGTATACCATTTGAAATTTCAGCAGCTCGATTAGCATCTTCATGATTAACAGTAATTGTTATCACATCATTTTCTGAAATATTAAAGATTACATTTTGTGAATATTGATTTAAAATACTGCGCCATATTAATTCATTTGGACTAAAATAATTGGGCTCGTTGCGTATAACTTTCTTAATGAATGCTTTCCAAACTGGGGTTTTTTGCGGAGTTGCATTGTATTGGTTGAAATATTTATCTGACTTAAAATCTAATCTATCGTCAAGTTCTTCAATAAAAACTCTACCTTTTATCTCTTCTACTGCCAACACATTCGTGCCTTTAGCAGATATTCCCGCAATATTAGCTAAAGCACCAAACTTATCTTCATATGCATTTGTGGCATTATTTTGAGAATATTTAAAAATGACACTTGATGAAAATTTTATATCTGCTTTCGATGCTAAATAGACACCAAAAGTAAGGCCACAGATGCAGAAAAAAGCAATAATAAATTTATAAGCCCATAAACGGTGAAAGAATTCTTTTATGTCTATCTCACTATAAATTTTATTTTTATTTTTATAGCTCATACTTATTATCCAAATTTTAATATAACTTATATATAATTAACAAATAATTTGTAATAAATAAAGATTTAATCTACGTGATATTTATTATTAAAGTGGTACTAATGACAGTATTAATTCAAATATAAATCAACTAGCAGGATTTGGTATTTCTTACTCCTCACAAATTAATAATAGACCCTTCAAAATTTACAGTCAATTTACTGGAGAGAACGAAGCAGAAAATTTACCATCATGTTTTTGAAACTTTATGGATCTGAATTTAACCTTAATGACTACAAATATCCTACACAAATTGGCATAGAAGTAATCGACAAAAGAATTGATACCTCAACCACTGGATATTGTGGCTCCAACACTGTTTACAATAATAGGACATATAAATATATAAATTACAGTACATCCTTGGGTGCGCCATTTGATACAGTAGGAAAATCTATTATGCTTTGGGGTAATTCACAACTTACAAAAAATATTACTTTAAATTATTCAACAAAAAAAAATTTAATAAACGACTTAAGTTGACCTAATCATCGTTTAAGCACAACTTAACAAAAAGGTTATGTTACTACGTAAGGAACATCATGGGTAAAAAATGCTATTAAAATTAAAAGCATGGTAATTTATCAAGAATTTTCTTTAGATAAGGTCAAGGTTTTAAGTGGATTAAGTTTAAATTTAAGTGCAAATTTATCTTTATGACGAAGAGATAATTTTTATAAATACAACAAATTTATTTAAATGAATATTTTTTTTCCATATGAATTATTGCATCAATATAACCTTTTACACTACCACAATCAAAGCGTTTGCCATCTAACATTACTGTCTCAACCATATTATTTTCTGCCTGTGTATTGATAGAATCAGCAAGTTGGATTTCGCCATCAACACCAATTGATTGATTTCTCAATAAATCAAAAATATCAGGTGTAAGTATATATCTACCAATACTGGCTAAATTTGAAGGAGCATTTTCAAAGTTTGGTTTTTCTATTAAACCTGTAACTAAACCTGTTTCATTATTTGAAACAATAACACCATATTTCGATATATTAGGACCGTTAACTTTCATAACACTAAGTTGATTTTTACCGGTTTTTTCAAATTCTCCAATAAGATCAGACGTAATACCATTTCCTTTATAGGTTAAGAAATCGTCAGCTAAAAGTAATGCAAATGGCTCATTGCCTACAGCTCGTTCCGCACAAAGTACTGCATGACCAAGCCCTAGTTGCTCTGGCTGTCTAACAAAAATGCACTCCACGCCTTTTGGTAAAATATTTTTTACCATATCAGCGATTTCACTTTTACCTTTTGAACGCAATGCTAGTTCAAGTTCATGGTTGCTATCAAAATGATCTTCAATCGGACGTTTATTACGACCAGTAACAAAAATTAATGTATCTAAGCCTGCTGAGATGGCTTCCTCAGCAGCATATTGTATTAATGGCTTATCAATAATGGGTAATAGTTCTTTGGGGATTGCCTTCGTGGCAGGTAAAAACCTTGTGCCTAAACCTGCTACAGGAAAAACCGCTTTTCTAACTTTTAATTGCATTTTTATATACACTTTTAATTTTATTGATTGGTTACCCTTAGGAGATTTAATAGAAATTGAAATTCTGCACAATGTATATTTAAAATTTGCACACCAATTTATACAATAATTAAATTACAAATTATCTTTTTAGTTTTTTACTTAATAAGTATTTAATATAAAGTTTATTACTTCAGACAATCTGTTCAATTAATATTTTGAATTTCATTCTAGCCAATCTTTCTCCGCAAGACCAAAATTTTATTTCGACATAAAATACCCATATTAATAAAAATTATGTAAAATATGATTATAGGAAATCTACCAAAACAAAAATAAAGTATACGTTATGAGTAAGCATAATCAATAAAAGCCAAACAAATCTCGAGTAAATATTTTATTTTCCATATCAGAAATTTCGGCTGCCGCACGATTAGCTATGATAATATCTGCTTCTGCTTTAAATGCCTTCAAGCTCTTTATAACACGTGAATTGAAGAAAGTACTACCAGCCAGAGCTGGCTCATATATAATTAACTCAACACCATTAACCTCAAGACGTTTCATTATTCCCTGAATAGAAGACTCACGAAAATTGTCAGAGTCTTTCTTCATAACCAACCTATAAATTCCAACCGTTTTGGGATTTCTCATTAAAATCTGCTCAGCCAAAAAATTCTTGCGGGTACTGTTTGAATCAACAATAGCTTGGATTATATTTTGTGGTATTTGCTTGTAGTTATGTAACAGTTGTTTTGTGTCTTTTGGCAAGCAATACCCTCCATACCCAAAAGAAGGATTATTATAGTTGGTGCCAATTCGTGGATCAAGACTAACACCTTCAATTATCTGACGAGGATCCAAATTTTCTACCATTGCATAACTGTCTAACTCGTTAAAGAACGCAACACGCATAGCTAAATATGCATTAGCGAACAGCTTGATTGCTTCAGCTTCTCGCGAGTTGGTATACAAAATTGGAACATTAGACTCTAACGATACATCAAGCATCATTTGAGCAAATACTTTAGCACGTGCAGATTGCTCACCCACAATAATACGCGAAGGGTGCAAATTGTCATAAAGCGCACGACCCTCACGTAAAAACTCTGGTGAAAATATGACCTGTTGTGTTTCATACTTCGAACATACATCATCTACAAAACCTACTGGAATTGTAGATTTTATGACAATTACTGCTTTAGGATTTATCCGAGTAACATCAAGGATAACAGCTTCTACCAATGAAGTGTCAAAATTACCAGTCACTGCATCATAATTTGTAGGTGTTGCAACAATCACATAGTCAGCTTCAGCATAAGCTAGCTCTGTATCAAGTGTCGCCATTAAATCAAGTTCATGATGTGCTAAAAACTCCTCAAGTTCCACATCGGAAATAGGAGATATATTATTATTTACCATCGCGATACGTTCAGCGTCTACGTCCACCGCGTATACTTTGTTTTTTTGGGCGAGCAAAACTGCATTGGTTAATCCAACATAGCCAAGCCCTGCAACAGCAATCTTCAACTTTATCTCCTTGGCTTGTAAATAGGTATCTTCATAGAAAAGAATATTAGATTGTAACTCAGCTATACTGTATTTGTGCATCTTAACAAGCTGTTAAACAAAAGATCTGATCTTTATTAAAAAGTACTACTCAATTACTTTTCATCAACACCATCCAAAAATGCCATTATATGTTCATTTAAAGAATGTTTTTGAACCCAACCTAATTCTTTTATTTTATCTGTAAGCAGTTCACCATTCACCCTATTTGCTGGAGAGGCGCATTTGAACTCAGGTTCAGATCCAAACATTTTGCAAACATCAAGAATTGAAAAGGACTCTTTAGCCCCAATTCCATATCCATCACCAGCGCCTCGTCCAGCTGCCAATAAAACTCCGTCAGTAATATCATCGATATGGGTAAAATTTCGACGCTGCGTACCCGGAGACGTGACAGGTAACTTGTTTGCACCTTGAGTTACCAGCTCCTTAAATTTGCCAATGACTGTAGAATACTTTCCATTTCTTAATTCGCGTCCACCATAAACATTGTAAAAATATATGATAGAAAAAGGTAACCCATACCATTTTGCAAAATCAACCAACAATTCAGTGTTCAACGATTTCGTAGCGGTGTATGGTGACAAATGTCGACCTTCGCCATTATCAGCAAATTTAGTACTTGACCCAGAGTATATCAGTTTCGCACCAGATGAATGCCAAAATTGTAATAGAGCTGCAAAAGATTTATAAATATTTGATATCGCGATATGTGGTTCAGCAAGACTTTGCTCAACACGACTGTATTCTCCAAAATGGAAAATGAAATCAAATTTCTGGCCATCAAGAATCTGGACAATATCATTTACATCACCTTCGATATACGAAACCCCCGGCATATGATTATTTTTTTGCCCAGTTAAATAATTATCCAAACACACAATTTCATCAGATATAACTACAAGCTTATGTGCCAAATGTGACCCAATGAATCCAGCCCCACCAGTAATAAGAATTCGTTTTTTGGAAAATATCTCTAAAATTGGATCCACCGTTATAACCTTCTGTAAATTAAAATTACTCACCTTAAATTATCAGTTATAATCTAAAGGCATAAATTACCAGAATAAAGCTAAAGATACATAACACACCTATGAAATTTATATAGTTTTCGAATTTATTATAAACAAAAAAAATACATAATATTACTGTTATCATATTTATGTAATTAGAGATTTATCAATGTTTAACCAGAAATTTTTTTGCTCAACTACTCATTAGATCGTAAATGATGCACGTATCTTATTTCAAGGCATAAATAAGTATTCCTGTGTTCAAGGATGATTTTGGTTATTTCAAAACTTTGGTACTTATGTATATCCATCAAGGTTTTGCGAATGCCAACGCCAAGAGTCTTCGCACATTTCAAAAATATTTTTCTTACAAAAAAACCCCAGAAGCTTTTCAGCTTGAGCGCCATCTGCCCAAGATCTAGCTGTATCTCCTGAGCGGCGAGGAACAACTTTAATCGGAATTTTACAATGTGTTATTTTTTCAAATGTTTCTACAAGCTCATATACTGTTACACCACGCCCAGTACCTACATTTAAAACTTGGAAATTTGGTATTTCCAACATTCTTTCTAATGCTAAAATATGGCAATCCGCTAAATCACATACGTGTATAAAATCCCTTTCCCCAGTTCCATCTCGCGTATCATAGTCATCACCAAAAATTCTCAATTCTTCCAGTTGGCCGGCGGCTACTTTTGTTAAATATGGCATCAAATTATTTGGCAAGGCATTTGGGCTTTCTCCTATCAATCCAGATGGGTGTGCACCAACGGGATTAAAATACCTCAAACATATTGCTCGATTATCATCGTTAGAACTCACCCAATCTTTTAAAATTTTTTCAACAAATAATTTCGAAGTGCCATATGGGTTAATTGGATGTACTGGATGACTTTCATCGTAAGGTAGATAATTTGCCTGTCCATACACAGTTGCTGAAGAGGAAAATATTATTTTTTTACATCCAAATTCTGACATTACTCTTAAAAGTACAATAGAGCCGTTAACGTTAACATCGTAATATTTTAATGGATCAACTACACTTTCACTAACTGATTTAAGTCCAGCAAAATGAATAACCGCGTCTGGCTTTAAATTTGAAAATACATTATTTAAAAATGAATAATCTCTAATGTCACCATGAATAAACGTACATTGTTTGCCTGTTATCTTAAAAACCCTGTCTAAAGCAATTTTAGAGCTATTAACTAAGTTATCAATTACAATTATTTCGTATCCTTTTGCCAACAACCCTACTAGAGTGTGCGATCCTATATATCCAACCCCTCCAGTTAATATTATTTTCATGTTGTCTCCTATTTAATCAATTTTTTAATAAATAGATAATTATTCTATTAGTCCCTATCATATAAACTTGACATTGGACACTTAAACCATGGTCAGATTATATTAAATTGGCAGCGGGTAAATAATTTTGCACTCAAGTCCAAATATTGTATCCATAAGGGTCAAATCTTAGCTAATTCTACATAAAATTTGATGATACAATATTGATTAAATAATTTATTCGACAGTTTGCATTGCTATATCTTTTTGTAGTGATACCTTTGCAATATTGCTTCTTAATTAGTATACACTCAACTCTTTGAAGAAATAAGCTTAAATCCAGTACAACCTCTCTTGATAAGATTATCTATAAACTTATTACTTTCAAAAGCTATCATTGGTTTTTTATAGTTTTTTGAATCTGTAATTACACCACTTGGACTAAATAAAAAATAGTCATTTACTGGATTCAAATATAAATAATCTATCTCACGCATAAATTCTAAATAGTTATTCCATTCATTTACACTTTCTATTGCAGGTTCATAGTATCTTATTTGATAACCCAAATTTTCAAGATCCGTCAGCCGCTCAAAACCTTTCCACTTAGCTCGACCTATACCAGATAAAATACCGATCACTTTTTTATTTTTTCTATTATAATCTGTAACTTTTCTTCTCGCAGTATCAGGTAATAAGTGGATACCTTCAAGTATTTCTAAATTTACATCGCTGCGGTAGTAAGGACATGCTAATTTCAAAGAAACGCGATTACCAATAAAATTCCAAAGCCATTTTTTATATTTTGATTCAAATGAACCATAAAATTGACCATGTAAATGGATATCTAAAGAATTTTTCCAGCTAATTATGCTTAATAATAAAATCCAATGAGTTCGAGAACCAGTGATTACAACTTTATATTTGTTTCGAAAAATATCAAAAAATAGCATTGCCATTAAGAAAAATTGGGATTTAAAGAATCTGATTTTTATTTCATTTTCATCTCCAACGATTGTACCCGCATACTCTTTGAGCATGACACCATTTAATGCAAAAAATTCTCTTTCATAATTTTCATAGTGCTTATATGCACCATACATGTACTGATTATGCATATAATTATCGGTCATAAGTTCATACAGACGTATTTTTTTCATTTTATAATTGCCTTTAAATATATTGAAAATCAAGATAAATCACCAAAGGCTTTCAAGAAATTCAGGTTAAAAATACTTACCTAGGAACCATGAACCTTCAGTAATAGATCACATTTTTAAAATAATTTTATTTATAATAAACCAAGCTTAGTATTTCAAAGTGTTCCAAGAAATGAATAGATCGCAGTCTTCATAAATGCAGCTCGGTAAAAAATACTTCAATTGATCAACTTCACCAGTATCCCAAATAAGATGTTCTAATTTATTTATGTTAGATTTCTTTTGCAACACCAAAATAGCATAATTACCTTTAGTCTTAGCGAGCGAAGAAGTGACGTCCGCACCGATTTTAGCAAAATTATAAGCTAATAAAGCTGGGGTTAATAAGGCTACATGACCTCCAAATAGTTTTCTGTGGGGCAGCGGAAATTCCAGGATCAAATAACCACCGAGCTTTACTAGGTTCCATAACGCAAAACATGTGCCAGAAATATTATTCTGATGTTCCATAAAATGTGACGCAACAACGTAATCATACGTCTTGTCTGTTGTAAAATTTAATAGGTCAGTATTATAACATACGATATCAGAATCAAATTTTTTAAAATCATTTGAGTTACCTAAATCTAGGCCTTCATAATTGATAGCAGGTCCATTACGTAGTTTTCTAATTTCTGACAATAAGCGTCCATCACCGATGCCAACATCTAGAAGATTGCATTTATGATTGTGTTCTCGTTCCAGCAAAGAAATTATTTCAACATATGAGAGATCACTGGTATTTCGTGGGGTTACGCCAAGACCAATTTGGAATCCAAACAAATGAAGTTTTGGACTAGGGCTTTTGACAATATTTATTTTTAGTTTATTAAATATTTTCTTTATCAAATTATTAATTCTTTCTTTATCTTTGAAGTCTGTAATGAACCATTTTAATTATGAATTAATACAATACTATTCAGTATCTTAAAAGGAAAGAATAATTAGCATCAACGAGAAATTTCAGTAAAGTGTCTTTTTATAAATATATACATACTACACTAAATTTAGTTTGGGATTGAACCAAAATCTTCTTAATGAAAGTATCTTTCATTGCTAGTTTATTAAAGTATAATAAATAAATCCCCAACATCTTAGTAAAAAATACATGACAGCGAGCCTAACGGCTATAAATTTGTAATTTTGATCAACTTAAAAATTAGTAGGAGACTTACCTAACAAGTGTGTTTTGTAAAAACGAATAACATCTATTGTTGACGCATATTTTACTTCACGCGTCATAGTATCTTTACAAAATAGATTTTTCTTAGGGGACTGAGCTAAAATATTAATTATTTTCTCTACAGCAATTGACGGGTCCTTGAAGTCAGTGAGTAATATCTCTTTTAAGCTATCAGGCACAAAATTTTCTATGCCGGGAACATCGGATGCGATGAATAAAAGTCTCAGATGCAAGCACTCCAGTAAGACTCTGTTTGCGCCCTCACGATCTGAAATAATCATCATACAATCACTTGGTCGCAAATACTTTTCTAAATGATCCACGCGACCCTCAAACTGAACACGAAGTGCCTGAAGTTTATCGAAATAAATGTCGTTCAGTTCACCTTTATCATTTTTGTCAAAGCCATAAACCGTTATGGGAAGATTCACGTTTTTGTCTCTCAACATAGTGATGATATCACTGAATTCACTGCAACCTTTATCAAGAAATGGTCGGCTTACAAAAACTAACCGTTTTATTTCATCACTTGGCGGTTGTAGGGGCAGTTTTAAATCTGCCGGAACTCCTTCACCTGCGACTACAATTATTTTATTTGATAAATCGGTATTTTTACTACAGGCACACAGGTATTTTTTATCATCTTCATTCAGCACTATAATTTTATATGGAACTTTTATTATTATGTGTTTGGTTAATATATAACGTAAAAAATGGTACCGCTTGCGCAGAAAAATAGCACCAAGACCAGTAAAGAAAAATATTACCCTATAATTTGTCTTTCCAAATAACCGTAGATAAATACCAGAAATAAAACAAACTCCAACTCCATAGATAAAAGTATATTCATAATTTTTTTTGCACAATTTCCTTAGCGCCCAAAAAAACATAATTATATTTAAAAGTGGAACTTTTCTTGCATTTTTTAAGTAATTTTCTTTTATTTCAAAATCATAATTACTAGTATCATTATTGCCTACAGGAGTGAATAAAGTAAGGTCATAATCCTTGGATAAATTATCAAATAGTTTCTGACGAAAACGAAGCATAGTAGAGAGAGAGTTACCAATGAGTAAGATTTTATTTTTCAATCAAGTGCTCCATGTTTACTTTGAAACCTTTAAAATCAAATGATATAATATATTGAAAATCTCTTGGTAAAGAATCTTTCGCGATGTGTACCCAAGTCACATCATGCAATCTAGTAATCTTATATTTAGGCCCAAAATCACAACTAAGCTTACCATTTTTAATATTGAATAACAATTGCAACCACCAAGGGGTGGTGATCCTTCTCCAAGTTTCAGCATCTGAAATCACACCAAATTCCAAAAAATTATCCATATTTTTTAATAACAATTGCCTATAACATAAAAATGAGCAGACAGTTGTGAATTCGTTATCAAAAGCTGTCATTAGCATTTTATAAATTATTCTGTCATGTAAGGGGTGCTGATAAGCTGTATAAAAACGATCTTTTTTTATCTTTGTCCAATCAACTTTTCCAAACTTAACAAAGTCGTCTTCAGCTATTTCAATAAATTTATGATTTAATTGTTTAACAAGTTCAATTTGTTTTGCAAATGACCCACCATTTGAACATGAATCACTTCGGATAATTGCCGCACTATTCTGGAATGTTTCACTGACAAACTGAAAGTACATATCACTTTTCGTATCACAAATAATAAATAAATCTGCATTATTCAAAAATGCGTAATTTTTTAAATTTTCAAAATGAAATTGTTTGTTTTCATATAATTCTGTTGCAAATGGATATTTAGGACTTACGAGATCACATGTCCTCAGTATAATAGCAAATTCTTTATTACTTGGGTTAATTTCATGGCTTTTGTTCATTTCATATTATCACTTTTTAGTGTTTCTATAATAATTTTATTTAATCCGTCGAATGCAAAAAAATATTGTTATGTCATTTCCCCTTTAATCACCATACTATGAACAAAGTGCACGCATAACCATGTGGCCAAAGATAAGGTGAACATCTTCAGATATTTGCATATCATCAACCACAACATGAACAAAATTATCCAACTTTTGCTTTACTTTTCCACCATCAAATCCAACCAATCCTAAGGTTTTTATTCCATTTGATTTAGCGTAATTAATTGCTCTAACGACATTTTCAGAATTACCACTACCAGTTACAACGATTAATAGATCTCCTTCATTACCAATCACGGAAAGTTGTTGGGAGAATGCATCTTCATAAGACATGTCATTTGCATAAGCAGTTATTAAGCCAACATTATCAATTAAGGAAAACCCTTTGAATGGACGATTAGTGTATTGACTTATCGATTTATTCCAATCTGTGACATAATGCAGAGCGGTTAAAGCACTACCACCATTTCCACAAACAATGATTTTTGATCCTACTTTCCAATGTTTTTTTATAACTTCAATTGCATCTTCAAACTCTTGTAAATCAAGATTATTTAAAACCGATTGCAAAGCCATCAAATATTTTTTTGGATTATTCATTTTTTTCCTCATCATTATATATAATATCAGATCCATTTTCTTCAAACAAAGCTGGCAACTCTTTGAAGTCTTTTAAAGCTTCTCTTACTCTCTCTTGACGTTCTTTAGGAACTATAAAAAGCATAAAGCCACCACCACCCGCTCCTAAAATTTTCCCGCCAAACGCCCCTGCTGACATAGCTTTTGTATAAATATTATCAATCACTTCCGTACTAACGGAGGAACCAAGCTTTCGTTTTAATTTCCAGCACTTATCTAGACTCCGTCCTAACCATTCAACATCTCCATTATAAAGGTAATTTTTAGAATCAGATGCTAAACTCGAAAAATACTTCAAGGTTTCTAACTTTTCTTTTGGGAATTCAGATTTATTTTTATCACTTAATGAACTAAATTGATCCTCTAAAACATTAGAAGCTGAGCGCGTGAGCCCTGTATAAAATGTCATACAAGACGCCTCGATATGCCGTTTTGCTTGTGAACTAAGGTCTATCTTTTTCACTTCAACTCCGTTAGTAGAAAAATTGATTAAATTTAGACCACCAAATGATGCAGCATACTGATCCTGTACGCCAATAAAGTTATTACTTACATCACGCTCAATATAGACAGCTTCTTCCGCTAAATCATATTTTGATATTTTTTTTCCAGCCTTACAGCTTAATAAATTTATTAATCCAACAGAAAACGAACTAGAGGAACCTAACCCTGATCCTTTCCCATGTATGTCAGCTACACTTGTAAGCTCGAAGCCACTTTTTAAACCAAAATGAGTTAAACAGTTTTTAGCCAAAGTATGTCTAAGCTCTGTAACATCCGAAACAATTTCTGTTTCTGAATATGATAAACGCAAGTCATCTGTAAAACGTGTATTCATTGTTATATAAATATACTTATTTATTGTTGTAGAAACTACAGTTCCACCATGTTTTTGATAGAATTCAGGGAAATCTGACCCACCACCAAAAAAACTAAATCTTAATGGGGTCCTGCTAATAATCATAAACTTTTCCCTTTGAAAGATGAACCTATAGCGTGTATCGCAATTTCTATGGCTTCTTTTGATGAATATACTTTTATATCAGTTAAGCTTTTAATAAATGATGTATCAAATCGGAAAACTGGAACATCACCGACCCACCCCCTATCTTTATCTTCAAAATGTATTGCAACATCAGAAGAATGGTATGATGCGACAAAATTTGCTATATCTTTAACACTTACACCATCATCCTCAGGGCCAATATTTACGAATGTACAATTTTTTGACAAACTGCTTTCAAGCTGCATTAAGATATTAACTAACTGATCCGAGAGCATATATTGCTTTTGCTGATGACCATTGCCTAATACATATAAATTTTTAGGGTCAGCTGATAACTTCTTAAAAAAGTCAAAAATTACACCATGGGTAGCAGGAGAACCAACAACATTTGGAAACCGAGCAATTAAAACGCGTTTCAGACTTGATGAAGTGCCAGCAGATAAAAGCATTTCTGATGCAGCTTTCATGGCTCCATAATTAGAAATTGGCCTAAGTGGGCCATCTGTTTCCTTCAAGCGAAGTCCTTTCCAATCGCCATAAACTGCGCTTGAAGATGCAAAAACTACACTCTCAATATTCAAATTTTTTGACAAATTAACAAGAGCCACTGTTGTCAAAAAAGTATCATTTAAATCAACATCCAATAATTCAACTCCCTGACTAATATCAGAATTCGCAGCTAAATGCCAAACTTTAAAAAAACATTGTTCGGTAGAAAATCTTCTAATATTTGAAAGCAAATTTTCATCATCCAGGATGTTTGCTAATATAAAATTAAATAAATTTCCTTTTGGAAAATAACCTTTCAATTGATCACTTTTATCAATTGAAATCGTATACTCTCCTCTTTTTACTAATGCATTACAAAGGTTAACACCAATAAATCCTCCACCACCAAATACTAAGTTTACAAATTTTTTGGTCATCATTTCATCCATAATTCAAGCTAATTTTATTTACGAGTGGCGCTACTACTTGGTCCCAACTATATTGGCTCACAAATTGTTCGGCGTTATCCTTATATTCTTTAGAAGTAAAATATTGATCATCATTCAGTGCAGCCTCAAGCGCCACTAATAATTTATCATCACAATCGACTGGAAAACTATATCCACACTGGAAATCTTCAAAAAGTTCATCCAACGCATTTACTTCTGAAGAAACTATTTTGAGACCAAATGCACGTGCATCAAGGAATGCAGCTGAAAAACCTTCCCATCGACTTGTGTTTAAATAGATTTTACTAGAAATCAACTTTTCTTCAAATGTCTCACGTGGCGCAAAACCATAAAATATAATGCGGGATTTTAGATTATTGTTCTTTAATAAAAATTTTTGTATCTGATCTTTAAAGTTAGTCTCAACTCTACCAAAGCAATGGATAGTCCAATTTGGATATTTATTTAAAATAACAGGTGCTACACGAAAAAGTTGTTCAGTATTTTTTTGGTATGTACCATACCTAGACATTACCACGATAGAGTTTTCTTTAACAGTGTTATCTAAAATTTGAGGGACTTCACCAACTAATATTCCATTTGGCACCAAGACCACTTTTTTAGAAACCTTTGATTTCAGAACACTTTCATATATTTTTTTGGATTCAATCGTAATTATATCAAAAAAAATACTACACAAAAAAAATAAAGACATTTTATATCCCCTAAGCGTACTTGTACCTGCATCTAACTTCAAGATAATTTGAAAACAACTCGAGTTTAACAAACAAAATAATTTCAAATAGAACGCTATTAAACATGACGAACGGCAAAAATGAAAAAGGTGAACTACTTTTGGTCTATAATTTGAAACAATAAACCAAATTGCGACGTCCAGTAACGCACGGCCAAAAATACGTTTCATAAAAAGTATTTTTGTGCCAGCGTTTAGAAATTCACTAGCATCAATATCATTATCGTAGGCCAATATGGCATGCTGCATACCTAGTAACTTGGAGGATGTATTGCCAAAATAAACAACGTCTTTAGGTAGATGAATATTTTCAAGATCTGGAAAAATTGTTAACCACATTAGACTAAGTAACTTGTAATTTTAAACGAGAAGCCGCTATCCTTACAGCCTCTCTACTTGATCTTGGGTTTTGCACAGCTGATTCAAATAACACATCGCATTTTAAGTAATTCGTTTTTGAATCACCCTTCCATCCTAAAGTTTTATTTTCGTACTTTATTATATCTTTGGTAAAACCAAACAACTTCACAATAGTTTCGGCCACCCAGCTAATTGAAACAAAGTCTTTATTCCCCAAATGAACTATATTGAAAGGCTCCCTCATAAATTTTTTATAATCTGCTATGATACGTACGCAATCGTCAACTAAGACAAAACTACGTTCTTGCTCTCCATTTCCAAGAACCTGTAAATGGTTCATTCCGGGTGACGCCATACGATTTACAAGATCATGTATTACACCGTGGTCTTGCCTTCCACCTACGATTGCAGCAAATCTAAAAATAACCACCTTTAAGTCGTAACCAACCGTCCATGCATTCAAAAATGCTTCACTTGACGCTTTAGCTGCACCATATAGGCTTTCAGGCATTAAGGGTCCATAATTTTCATTTATTGGTGGTTCAGCATGAGGCCCAAAAACTGTAGTAGATGAGGGAAAAATTAAATTTTTTATATCGTTAATCCGGCATGCTTTCAGTATTGAATAGAGTCCTTTCAAATTACCTTTTAAAAATGACTCCGGATGGTCAAAACCAAATTGTATATCACTATCATCTGCTAAATGATATATTGTATCACAACCACGGGATAGACTCTCAACTAAAACGCAATCTTCTACATCACCTTCTGTGAAAGCAAAATTACTATTATCAAAGATTTTTGAAAGGTTTTTTTTAGATCCTTTCTCTAGGTTATCCAAACATACCACTTCGTGCCCCAACTCAATTAAATGCTCACACAAATGGCTTCCTATAAAACCCGCCCCACCAGTAACTAAAGATTTCATATTATTTAACCCCTACAAAAAAAATTTGTTGAAACTTACTATCTGTACCCAAAAGAAATGAAGCAACTAGTGCTATAAAATCCTTAAAAGACTTTGATTTAATCTTGTTTAACATTGACAAACTAGAGATTTTAAAATTATTTTCAGTTAGAGAACGGGAGAGTGATCTCTTTGTAAAAAATCGCAGATGCGTTTCATCTAGAACGCCATGGGTATGATATTTAAAATCTCGTTTAATTAACAAATTTATTAAGACTGGGCTAAAGCGGAGGTTTGGAACACTACCGATTATAATCCCTCCAGGTACAATTGCCTCATAGGCTTTTTTCAAAAAAACGCTATGGTCATCAACATGCTCCATAAAATCGTTTATAACCAAAACATCGAACTTTCTTTTATTTTCTTTTAAAAAAACGTCCCAGTTCCTACAAACAATATTTAAATTTTTATCTTTTCCAATTGTTACGGCCTTTTGAGTATTATCAACTCCAGTATAATCAATTTTATTAGCATCAAAATTTTGAAAGAATGCGCCTGATCCAGATCCAAGCTCCAACATAGATATACTTTGATCAGTAGCTTTCATTATTCTGAGAAACTCAATATCTAAAATTAATTTATCATAAACCTCACTACGTGAGTTAGTATAGTATCCAATATTCTGCATAATCAGTCTTTCAAAGTAGGAGCTTAATGCTGTGACGTAGTGGTTGATATAAAGGCGATATTTGTATTATTTTAAAATGTTCAATAGTTCTATATATAAAGTTTTAATTTGATACTATACATAACAAACATCAATTCTTATATTTTAATTTATTATTGAGGCAGTTCTGTCACAGAATGTGAAAATTCACCAAAGGAAATTTGAATTACCCTCTCACTACCAAATGCCTTACACATACGATCATAATTCCCTTCTGGTCCAATAAATAAAATAAAACCATGCGATCCTGCTCCTAATAACTTACCACTATATGCACCAGATTTGATCCCAATCTCTAAAATATCATCAACATTTTTATTTGAAATATATTTAGATAAAAGTTTCTTTTGCGACCAACTTTCATCTAAAAGTTCACATAAGTTTTTAAGCTTAGTTTCGTTGATGCCTTCTTTTATTAAATTGAAGGCACTTTCTGTAATTGAAACCATTCTCTGAAGGTATTTATCTTTACTGTAATCTAAATTTGATTTTTGCTGTTCTACAAGTAAATCTTTGGCCTTCCTAAATTCACCTGTGGATACAAGTGCAATGCCAGAGTTTATAAATGTAAAATCTTCTTTAGACCAATTACACGACATGAAACTATTACCTGACGATGTAAAAGAATATTTGCCAAAACCTCCAAAAGCAGCATGATACTGGTCTTGAACACCAACTAATTCATTTAATATTTCTCGCTCTAAATATATTGCAGTTTGTGCCAAATTTTCTTTTGATCTTTGTGTATTACTAATTTTATCAATTAAATTTATAAATCCTACTGTAAAAGAAGAAGAACTACCTAAACCAGATCTTCCAGGGATGTCTGAAACAGTATTAAAAGCAAATTTTTCCTGGAATTTAATATATTTCAGATACTCCCTTACAATAGGGTGCTTTATGTCTCCAATGTCTAAAACTGACTCAATCTCACGATAACTGAGTCTTATATTTTCTTTACTTACTGAGGATAGTTTGTTTGCCATAATATAGTTGTAATGATTTATTGTACCCCCAAGAACTGAACTATCATATCTTTCAATAAATTCTGGATAATCACTGCCTCCGCCAAACAAACTGACACGTAGTGGTGTTTTAGAGATCCACATTGCAAAAATTCTCCAATCGTTGTTTAAAATCATCACTATTATTTATTCTAAGAAAATCCATACCTAATGCCTTTGCAGTCAACTCATCAGTGTCACTATCACCAATAAATCCACATTTCGATAAATCCACATTCCAAAACTTCGTTGCCTCTGAGATCATTAAAGTACCTGGCTTTCGGCACTCACATTGATAGGATAGTCCATCTACTATTCCATCCGAATGGTGTGGGCAGAATTTTAAGTCATCAATTTTTATACCTTTGCCAATAAAATCTAACTTTAAATGTTGGTGAAATTTAAGAACTGCATTGATGTCATAGTATCCTCTAGCAACGCCAGATTGATTTGTAATTATAATATTAAAGAAATCATCATTAGAAAATATTTTTAATATTGAATGTATGTTATTACACAAAACATAATCTTCAATTTTGTATGTATAGCCATGATCAATAGTCAAAGTGTTATCACGATCCCAAAGCAAACACTTTTTATTAAAAATTCGTCTCAATAATTCTGGCATCCTAGAGTAATCCTCTTGAATTCCATAATCGATAAAATTATCAATCAAGTTATCAAAATGATATAAATTACCATCAGCAGCCAATTTAGCTAAAAGATCACTCTCTAAACTATTACCACCCTTTTTGATTGCCGCTACCAGGTCTTTTTTATATAGTTTACAGACTCCTGCATTTATATAATTTGAATGTGCCTGAGAACTTTTCTCCTGAAAAGCATAAATTTTACCATCTCTAATTCCCAGGGAACCATAACGTTTTGGATTAGAAACCCGCGTTGATACTATACCAGAGTTGTTACTTTTATTTGACATAAATAGTTCAGACCATTTACTTAAGTTTTTCAGTGTAAAAAAAGTATCTCCGTTACAAATCCAAAAATTATCACACAATTCGTTAATAATATCAGAAAAAGCAGTTAATGTTCCCGCCTGTTTTTTGTCAATAATTACACGTATTTTTACGCCATTAATAATCTGTTCTTCATAGTGATCAACTATTTGATCACCCAAATGCCCAGCTAACATGATCACCTCGTCAAATGGTAAAACACACACTATCTTAAGCAAATAATCTAAAAATGGTTGGCCATTAAACATAAGCATGGGCTTCGGACAATCTATTGTGAGTTCACCAAGCCTCGTTCCTTTTCCTCCACATAATATTATTAACTGGTTTTTCAATTATGCCTCCTAATCAGTTTATTCAATTAAAAAAACGGACGATATTTATTTCAGAAAATTTATATTTATGGATACTACAATAACCTTCATAACATCAACCCACACAAAATATTTGAGTATCATCTCGCAATAATTAATCTATTTTTTAGTAACCAATATCATAAAATCTACTAACATAAGGAAATAAAAAGTTTCAAGTATTTTTAGACTTTAATTTCTTTACTTATTGCAGATCTATCAAAACGCGTGCAAAAGATTTACTATCATTTCTCGCTACAAATACAGTTTGCACTTTAAATTCCCTAGCTTGCTCTCGAAATACATCTAAATCAAAACATATAATTTTTTTGTTAAAGCTTGCAGCTAAAGGAAAGAGCCCTGACTGAGTGGCTGTATTGTAGGGAAGGAGTAAATATTCACACTTCATTAACATTGTTGGAATAGTGCTATCAGCAACATATGAATTCAGAACTGAACAACAGTCTAAATCTTTTATTTTTTGAGATATCTCTCCACTACCTATAACATTTACGATTGGTTTTTTTATTAAATAATTTAATTCTGCCAAAAAACTAAAATCTTTGTAAGGTTCAAATCTTCCAAAATATAAAAACTTTTTATGTTCAAGCCTAAAATCTTGAGCAATAAAATTTTGACTCATGTAATGATGGTAGAGAGGATGTCCTATCTTTGTAACTTTTTTGATAAACGGGAACGAATATAAACTTTTTTGATATTCGCTTAAAACATAAATATTTGCACACAAAATTGATCCCACAAAATGGTTTAACAGCTGAAAAAGCGACCTTCCATGTGGTTTTACATCATGCATTATATAATTAATGTTAGTAAACGGGCGGAGAATAAAAATAAAAAATACGAAAGGTGAATAATGTGTTAAGGTGACCTCCCTTACATTAAATGCTATAAATGTTACCAATCTCAAAATATTAACAATACGATAAATATTTCGTAATTTATGGGGTAAATTGTAACAACAAACTTCAATATCTAAATCTTTTTCAAACAACCCAAGAAGTTCGGTATGTTGAGATAAAATCACTAAATCAAATACTTCGCACTTTTCAAAAGCCATACCATAAGTAAAATTAGGCCCACCACCTCGGTGACCTAAAAATAATAGTGCATGATTTATTTTTTTCATTTTATTTTCTTAAACAGTATTTTGGTAACGCGTAAATTATTTGGAATTTATTAAGCATCATCTTAGCCTTCAAATCTTCAACTTTACCAACACCAGCATCAAAATATATAAGTAAAATCATAACCAGAATTTTGTCTACAATAATTTAAATTTGTTTTATGTAAAACGCTAATTTTTTTCTTTACCCATTAATATCTTTAATAGCCAGCTACCAAAAATACTGATTTCGGGCACAAGTTTTTGTGCTTGAAAGAAGTAAAAGCGATATTGTCCAATACCGCTTAATATACCCAGCATTTGAAATCCTGCATTAGCAAGTCTGAAGAGGACATAAAAGGTAGTTGCACCTTGTGGTATAATTGAAGCATTCCATGCAAATATTAAGATCGCAACTAATTCAACTTGATATCTTATTGTCTGTGAAAATGCAGTTGCTCCACTATTTATATTTACATATTTTTCAATATACTGATTTTTTCGTGTTTTTATAAAGTCTTGTTTTTTCATAGAATGGTGACTAATTTTTTTCTCAACATTATTTAAGTGTGTCAAATTAGAGATTACTTTTGATGCAATTTGTGACGCCTTTCTACTCCAGTGGGATTGAATTAGATAAAAAACAGTAAGGTATATTAATAATATGGAAAAAATGTTAAAAATCACAACCCTAATATCATTATGTTCAAAGCACATAACAAAAATAAAAATCATAAGTGGAACCGCATCAGATACTACCCTGATTAAAGACGGTAACAATATATGCGGTATGTGACTACAAAGTGTTGAGTACCAATATTGAATATCTTCCGCACCTAACTTGGAGCCTAATGATCTCATATAACCTTCGCACTTCATTTGGCAGCGTGTCACAGAATAAATACAAAGCAGATACACAAGAGATCTCACCAAGTACCAATAAAGTACTTTAGGGTTACTAATTCCAGCCATATCTATTTGAAGGATTATTAAATAATCTATAGCATAAGCTATCCAACCTAATATTATTGTTACAAGGTAAATCATTTAGAATCTTCTAACCTAATAGTATTAATTTGTTCAATGTTGGGAGAATAATTATGTATAACATATAAAAATTTTTTATTTGAAGATCGAAATAATTCATCAGTAAAAGAAATTAGTTCATTTATTTTTGAACCCTGCAGACCAGAAATTGTTTCATCAAAAAAGAAATAATCAGTTTCAGCAGTTATTGATCTCAAGTAAAGAACTCTTTGACGCTGTCCTGTGGAAAGTTTTTCGTTTATGTCATAAATAGTCTCGTCAAAGTCAAATTGAATATCTTCAAGTAAACAAGTAGGAAATTTCAAAGGACTACTTCCTAAATTAATATTATCATTTAATGAACCATCAAATAATTCTGAGCGATCATTCAAATACAGACCATTTAATTTTTGCGCTCCATACTTCAACATAAGTGATTTACCAAAACCACTTGGTGCCTGAATCAAACTTAAAAAATTTGATAATAATTCATTCTCGTGTCGATCCCAAAGGTCCTTGCCCATTTCAATCAAGAATTAAACTCCATCATAATAGTTTATGTTTATATTAGATTTTATTCTTTGCATCTTCATTCCAAACAGAAAATTTTATTTTACTATTTTTTTTCAATAATAATTTTTTTTCCACCACTTACAATAAATCAACAACATTTGCATTTAATTAATTTCGTAAATTAACTGATTGTTTACTACAATAATATTATGATAATGTAATAATTTTTCTTTTACCAGTTAACCTGAGCTTGTTTAGATGCATAAATCCAAAATAAATTCATCGTTAAAAATGGTACTGAAGCTACTACCAAACGTAATTCTGATGCGCTTGAAACTATGTTTGAAAAGACAAGTATTGCAATACAATATATTAGCATTCTATCGCCTGCTGTAGTCGCTCCACTAATTATCATTAAAATTGATATTACAATGGTTATTTCAAACATTGTAGAAGATGAGTCCCTGTCGAAATCTCTATTAAAGCATAAAATAAAATATACCGATATAATTGCAAGCGCACGTAGACTTGCACCAGAACTTTTCATTTGATGACTAAAATAATATTCAAGATAATGATTCAAAAACGTTTCTTTGAGAGCTATTTGCATTATTATAACCATTAGAAAAATCACAGCTCCAATTACTATCGCAATAACTCTAGATCGAGGCCTTGAAGAAATAAGTGCAATCCCAGAGAGTATAATTACACTCTTATGAACCAAAAAAGAGATAATATAACCAAAAAAATTTAAACTTTTTGGCTCAAACTTTAAGAACCTTAATAAAACCATAGCAGCTAAAGCTTGTCTTTGAAATCCTGTTATCAAAAAATAAAAAGAAATTATTAAAGCAAATAATGTAATGGCTGGCTTATAAAAATTATATGGCAATAAAATTAACATACACACTGAGTATATGATAGGCAGATCAATTCCAATTATTTTAGAGAGCTGTACAAATATTTCGAAAACTAAATCTGTATTCCACGAAATATCACCAAAATAGGTATTATCCGCACGAAACTGTAAGCTTTTATAATCTCCTCCAATTTGATAATATGTTGAAAAAATAAAATAAATAATTATTGAAGTAAATATACAGAGCCATTGTATATTTTTTGAAGGGAAAAAAATGCCAGCAGCCGAGAAAAGGTATGCAAGCAATAATTTCATGAAAATAGACGTTGTTCAACTGTGCCACATATCAAGTGTCCGGAAATCAAATGCCATTCTTGAATCCTAGGTGTTCTTTCACTATCGATTGATACCAGCTGCAATACGTTTGGTGCCAACAGCTCCGTAAAACGTCCACAAAAAGCAATTACATCAATATTTTTAGCATTTGCACTCTTTATAACATTCATGATATTTTTAGATTTTCCTGATGTTGTGTAGACCCATAATACATCACCCTCATTTCCAATTGCTTCAAGTTGCCGACTGAAAATATGCTCATAGCCATAATCATTACCACATGCAGTGATTATACTTGTATCTACGGTCAAAGCCAAAGCAGCCAAACCAGGCCTATCAAACTCAAATCTGCTAACAAATTCTCCTGCCATATGTTGCGCATCAGCTGCGCTGCCACCGTTACCTGCAAAAATTATTTTTTTACCTCTTTCAAGTGCTTTTACAGTAAGTTCAATTGAGTTCTCAATTTGCTTAATCCAAACTTTCGAATCTATTTGGTTCTGTAAAACTTTTATTTCATTTAATTGTTTATTAAAATATTTCAATTCATAATCCCTTTAAATTATACTATTCAGCCATCTTAATGGATTTCGTCTACTAAAAGAAAACAAAACACTCGCCTTTGTTACATCGTCCATTAAACACCGCTCGAGGATAAGCGTCTTTTTTTTTGCGTCAATTTGTACTTGTGTGGCATTTTTACGACTCCGCCAATTTTGAATAAGCCAAGTATCAATATTGCACAACTCTTCATACGTTAAATTTCTTTTTGCACTTTTCCAATCTTGCCAATTCATTTTCTTTAATTGAGTAAACTGGCCTATAATAAAATAAGGGCATATCCAACTTCTATATTGGTCCCTATCTACGGGCGCAGCAATTGTGATTATTTTCAAGTGAATTAAAATGCATGAAATAAATAGGTAAATCCACAATCCAAAGTTAAATTTTCTACCCGAACCCAAGGTATCATTAATAAGCATGATATTTTCAGCTGTAACAGTCAGCTCTAAAAATTCTGAATATCGTGAGAAATCGAGGAGTTCCCCTGATAATTTCAATTTTGTAAACTCTTTTATTAAATTACTTTTATCATTATTGTCTAATTCTACATATCCTGCAATTGTTGTGTAAAAACTAAAATCTATGAATGGTAGACATGTGCTTAGTAACTTTATTTTGTATAAAGTTTTTACATCAATAGGATAATGGCAGGCGAAAAGAACACTTAATGATGATTTTTTAAACATTTAGACCACTTATAGATTTTTCATTATAATACTATGCAAAATATTCATCTTACTAACTACCAATTACTAGAGGCTATATATGTATAGCTAGCGCACAAAGCTTTAAATCAAAACTTTGCAAATTCAATACTTTATTTAATTCTGTAATATACAGTATTATTAAAGAGCATACATGCACATGACACAAATGTATGTCAATGGATTCTATATTATTGTGATATTTTTTAAAAAATTAAAAAATTCACTATTTTATTTACATGTGCGATATATTTAACATTTAAGCATCTATAATAGTTAATTCGCCTGAATAAAAGTGTTATCAAGATGAGATTAAATTATTTTATAGAGATATTTTAAATTAACATAAATTTGTACACAGAAATAAACAAAAATAGATAGGTACTTTTAAATGCCAAAAGATTGGTTCATATTAAATACAAGCCAAACTTGCATCATCGGGCGGTGAGAAATTTAAACCAACAAAAATTTAAAACATTTTTACCATTATGTAGTTCTAGTTCACGTCAAAATTCTAACTTTATGGATACTAGAAAGCCTCTTTTTCCAGGATATATGTTTGTTGAATTTGATAGAAGCAATACTGATTGGTATAAAATTAATAATACCTACGGAGTTTCAAAATTAATCACGTTTAATTCAAATCTAAAATCAGTTCCAAAGCAATACATAACAGATTTAGTACAAAGATACGATTCATCAGACAAAGAACTTTCGCACATGGAATTAGAAGCAGTTGATCAAGTAAAAGTCTTAAACGGGCCATTCACAAATTTCATATCTATTGTAGAAACAGTCAATGCTAATGACCACATATGGATTTTAATGTATCTAATGGGTAGAAAAACAAAAATTGAAGCCAATGTAAAAACCTACAGATATCAAATTAGTTCATTTATATACATATTTGTTTTTTGGATTAATTAAATACTCCCAAACATACTTTTATTCATGCCTTATAAAAATACTCAGAACGTATAAATAAAATATTTAATATAAATACTAAATATATCACCTGAGTGTTTAAATGATTGTATATATATTAACATAAACACAACATAAACCAGGTGAATATTTTCAATTTTTAATAATTCCATTTTGTATAAAAATATTTATCAATATTTACTCACCTTGTTTAAATTGCCCCATTGCCAATTTGATTAAAAAAAAGCATTATTACATTTTAAAATTGTAAAGTTACAAAGTGAATATTAACACACAGCATTTAGCAAGATCAAAGCCCGCTAACTTCAATTGGGAAGATCCTTTTTTGTTGGAGAATCAACTCACTGAAGAAGAGCGTATGATACGTGATACAGCAAAAGCTTATTGCCAAGATAAGTTAATGCCAAGAATCATTAAAGCCAACCGCAATGAAGTATTTCACAGAGAAATCATGAACGAAATGGGTGAGCTTGGTTTACTTGGATCAACAATACCTGAAGAGTTTGGCGGTGTTGGTGCTAATTACACATCATATGGCTTAGTCGCTCGCGAAGTAGAGCGTATTGATAGTGGATATCGGTCTGCAATGTCAGTTCAGTCATCATTAGTTATGCATCCAATTTTTGCATATGGAAATGATGAACAGCGAAATAAATATTTACCAAAATTAGCATCTGGTGAGTTAGTTGGATGCTTTGGTCTTACAGAACCAGATCATGGCTCAGATCCAGGTGGAATGCTAACACGAGCAAAAAAAGTAGATGGTGGGTATTTACTTTCAGGTGCAAAAAACTGGATTACAAATTCACCAATTGCTGACGTCTTTATTATTTGGGCAAAATCTGATGCTCACGATAATAAAATTAAAGGATTTATTTTAGAGCGCGGCATGAAAGGACTAGAATCTCCTAAAATTGAAGGTAAGTTTTCTTTGCGCGCATCAACGACTGGCATGATTCAAATGGATGAGGTTTTTGTACCTGAAGAAAATATCCTCCCAAATGTGTCAGGTTTAGCTGGTCCATTTGGATGCTTAAATCGTGCACGCTACGGCATTGCTTGGGGCACAATGGGAGCAGCCGAATTTTGCTGGCATGCAGCAAGGCAATATACTCTTGACAGAAAACAATTTGGAAAACCATTAGCTCAAACACAGCTTATTCAAAAAAAACTAGCCGATATGCAAACTGAAATTTCGCTTGGCTTACAAGGATGTTTGCGCATGGGGCGTTTATTTGATGAACATAAAGTTCCTGCTGAACTAATAAGTTTAATGAAGCGTAATAATTGTGGCAAAGCGTTAGATATTGCTCGCACTGCCCGTGACATGCACGGTGGAAACGGTGTTTCAGATGAATATGGTGTAATACGTCATGTCATGAATTTAGAAGCTGTTAATACGTATGAAGGTACCCATGACATTCATGCATTAATACTTGGTCGTGCACAAACAGGCCTGCAGGCAT
>Ga0209119_1000969_pt1 | contig 29040 bp, 29 predicted proteins | sample COG_03_FD_184747 | JGI IMG/M metagenome (GOLD analysis project Ga0209119, IMG submission 184747) | Pelagic Microbial community sample from North Sea - COGITO 998_met_03 (SPAdes) (version 2) | ecosystem: Environmental > Aquatic > Marine > Neritic zone/Coastal water | place: Helgoland, sampling...
TGATCCTATCATTTTTGGGCATTCAGTTAGAGTATTCTTTAAAGATGTATTTGTAAAACATGGAGACACCTTAGCTTCTATTGGAGTAGATGTAAATAATGGTTTTGGAAATTTATTGAGTAATCTTTCTGAATTACCAGAAGAAAAAAGAAAAGAAATTGAATCAGATATAGCAACTGTTTTCAAAAATAGCCCCGATTTGGCAATGGTCAATTCTGAAGCTGGAATTACCAACTTACATGTTCCTTCAGATGTAATCATTGATGCTTCAATGCCAGCAATGATAAGAACTTCTGGGCAAATGTGGAATAAAGAGGGGAAACAACAAGACACCAAAGCAGTAATTCCTGATAGTTCTTATGCAGGAATTTATCAAACTACTATTGAATTTTGTAAAAAGCACGGTGCTTTTGATCCTACAACGATGGGAACAGTTCCTAATGTTGGTTTAATGGCACAAAAAGCTGAAGAATATGGTTCTCATGACAAAACTTTTGAAATTGCTTTAGATGGAGTTGTACAAGTTATCAACTCAAATAATGAAGTTTTAATAGCGCATCAAGTAGAAGAAGGAGATATCTGGAGAATGTGTCAAGTAAAAGATGCTCCGATTCAAGATTGGGTAAAACTTGCAGTAAATAGAGCTAGAGCAACAAACTCTCCAACAATTTTTTGGTTAAGTGAAGAAAGAGCTCATGATGCAGAAATTATAAAAAAAGTAAATACGTATTTACCAAATCATGATACGACTGGTTTAGACATAAGAATTTTATCTCCAGAAGACGCTACTCAGCTAAGTTTAGAAAGAATTAAAGAAGGAAAAGATACTATTTCAGTTACCGGTAATGTTTTAAGAGATTATTTAACAGACCTCTTCCCTATTTTAGAATTAGGAACTTCAGCAAAAATGTTATCCATCGTACCACTTATGAATGGTGGTGGATTGTTTGAAACAGGTGCAGGTGGATCAGCTCCAAAACACGTTCAGCAATTTATTGAAGAAAATCACTTACGTTGGGATTCTTTGGGTGAATTTTTAGCCCTTGCTGTTTCTTTAGAACACTTAGGTGATACTAATGATAACAATAAAGCAAAAGTTTTAGCAGAGACTTTAGATGAAGCTACTGATAAGTTCTTAGACAATATGAAATCCCCTTCTAGAAAAGTAGGAGAATTAGACAACAGAGGAAGTCATTTTTATTTAGCATTATACTGGGCAGAAGCTTTAGCTAATCAGAATAAAGATGAAGAGTTAAAAAATCAATTTTCTAGTATAGCTAATACATTAACGACTAATGAACATACTATTATTAATGAATTGAATTCCATTCAAGGAAAAGCAATAAATATTGGAGGGTATTATTTACCTAATAGCAATTTGGCAGATAATGCAATGAGACCAAGCAAAACACTGAATTCAATACTTGAAAACATCTAGTAAAAATTAACATAGATTAACATTAAAGAGTGCATTTTGCGTTAATTTAGATTTAGCAAACACAAATATAGAACAAGAAAGACAAGCTTTTGAACAAGAAATTTACTTGCACACCTTAAACTGGGATAACCAACGAGGCTTTCTAGAAACTTCTAAAAAAGCACATGAAATCTCTATTAAAAGATATAATATCACTAAAAAGAGATATATTTTAGGAAAAATCACAATTACTGACTTAAATTTGGCTCAACAAGAACAAGATCAATCTTTGGTACAATACTTAAATTCTTTAGAAAAGTTTTGGGTAGATTACTATACGTTAAGAAGGTTGACTTTGTATGATTTTGAACAAAATAAAAAAATAGAGACAGAAGACATTTTGTATGATTAATTTATTTTTCTTGTTGATTAATTTTTACATTTAATCATGAGCTTTACAAAAACTACAGAACAAGATTCTAATTATAATAATTTGGAAAATATGAGTGTTTCAGAACTCATATCAAATATTAATAAAGAAGATCAAACAATTGCTTTTGCAGTAAAAAAAAGCATTCCTCAAATTACTTTACTTACAAATCAAATTGTAGATAAGATTAAGATTGGCGGTAGACTATTCTACATAGGAGCTGGTACAAGTGGACGATTAGGTATTTTAGATGCTTCCGAATGTCCTCCAACTTTTGGCGTATCACATGATTTAGTTATCGGATTAATCGCTGGTGGTGATATTGCGATAAGAAAGGCGGTAGAATTCGCCGAAGATTCAACAAATCAAGGTTGGAAAGATTTACAAGAATATAACATATCAAATAAAGATGTTGTTATTGGCATTGCTGCTTCTGGCACTACACCTTATGTGATTGCTGCTTTAGAAAAATGTAATGATCATCAAATCATAACAGGATGCATTACTTGTAATGAAAATTCTCCCTTAAGCAATACTGCAAAATTCCCTATTGAAGTTGTTGTAGGCCCTGAGTTTGTCACCGGTAGTTCTAGAATGAAAGCGGGAACAGCTCAAAAAATGGTTTTAAATATTATTTCTACTACTGCAATGATTCAGTTAGGAAAAATAAAAGGTAGCAAAATGGTTGATATGCAATTATCTAATGATAAATTAGTTAGAAGAGGTATATCTATGTTAGTAAGTGAGTTAAACATAGACTTAGATGAAGCGTCTAGTTTGTTAAAGAAATACGGAAGTGTAAGAAAAGTAATTCAGAATTATAAATAATGGCAGTAAACCAAGAATTAATCGCAAAAGGATTTAAAAAACTATTAATTTTATTAGGATTATTAATAGCCTCACCTATTTTACTTACCATTTCATTTAAAGCTTTAAAATTATATAAAGAAGGGGCGCCATTTTACATTAGTATATTTGGTGTTGTATTTTCTGTACTATTAATTTTCTTTACCTTATACTTTGGATACAAAACATTTAAAACTTTTTTAGATGCGCTATTTTCTGATAAATCATAATGAAAAATAGATTCTATAAATTATTTCATTGATTACAAAAACCCATTTATTTAGCAATGGGTTATTTTTTTGGCACGCTCTTTGAAATTTAGTATACAAATGCGAAAGCCGAAAAGCAAAAGAGTAGGCAAAACCCTTAAACCATATATTATGAAAAAAGGTATACTATTATTATTAGGAATATTCATGATGGTTTCTTTTGTTGAAGCCAAAAGCGGTATAAAAACAACAGGAAATATTTGGGTTGATAATCAATTTAATGAGGCTGTCTCTTTTATAGAAAATGGAATTCAATTCCATGTTTTCTTAAACGGTGATTTTGATTTTGATACTAGATATGCTAGAACTAGAAGAAATCAAAGACTAAGAATTTACAGAAATTTAAGAGGGAGAATAAATAGAGTTGGTAATGTCTTTATCAATTATGATTTTAGAGGAAATGTTAGAAGAATTGGTTCTGTTAGAATTAGTTACAATAGAAATATATTAGTTAGTGTAGGTAACCTAAGTGTTAACTATGATAATTGGGGAGCACCAATATTTTATGGTCAAGTAAGGTTTAATGACTACTATTATGATAATGATAATTATTTCAATACCAATATTGGAATTGGCTTTAATCTAAACTTAGGAGCCGTTTGTATTTACAACGATCCTTATTTTTATAGAAGTGAATTTAGAAACAACTATAGACAATTTAGGGAAGATGATAATTTCTTTTACTACAGAGCTAATAACAATGCAAATACTTCTAGAAATAGAATCTTGAAAAGAAGAAAACCTGATAGAAACGTAGCAAATACTGGAAATGTTCAACGAAATAGAAGAACTACTCCTATTTCAGGAAGAGCTCAAGTTAACAGAAGAGGTTCTAATACAAATAATAGTACTGTTAGAAATAGAACACAGGCAGATCGAAGAAAATCTATTACTAATCAAGTTAAAGTTAAGAAAAGAACTCAAACTGTTAGAAAAGTTGAAAACAAACGTAGCGTTATTAAAAAGACCCCAGTAACAAAAAAAAGAACTCCTATTAAAAAAGTAGTCAAAAATAAAAAAAGGAGAAAATCATAAAACTAAAAGACCGCCAATTGGCGGTCTTTTTTATTATCTAATTAGTTTCTTGTATTTGATTCTCTTTGGCATTAAATCTCCACCCAAACGGTTCTTTTTATTTTCTTCATATTCTGAGAAAGATCCTTCAAAAAAGTACACTTGACTATCGCCCTCAAAAGCTAAGATGTGTGTACAAACTCTATCTAAAAACCATCTATCGTGGCTAATAACTACTGCACATCCTGCAAAGTTTTCTAATCCTTCTTCTAAGGCTCTTAACGTATTTACGTCTAAATCATTGGTCGGCTCATCAAGTAATAAAACATTTCCTTCTTCTTTTAACGTCATTGCTAAATGCAATCTGTTTCGTTCTCCACCTGAAAGTGTATTTACTTTCTTATTTTGCTCGCTTCCTGAAAAATTAAAACGACTTAAATAGGCTCTTGAATTTACTTGCTTCCCTCCCATCATCACCAAATCTTGACCATCAGAAAAGTTTTCCCAAATTGATTTTTCAGTATCAATATTAGAATGCGCCTGATCTACATAGGCAATTTTAGCTGTTTCTCCTACTTTAAAGTTTCCTTTATCTGCAGTTTCTTCACCCATAATCATTCTAAAAATCGTGGTTTTACCTGCACCATTGGGCCCTATGATTCCAACAATTCCAGCTTGTGGTAAATTAAATTCTAAATTTTCATATAATAATTTATCTCCATATGCTTTTGAAACTCCTTCGGCTTCAATTACATTAGCTCCCAAACGTGGTCCGTTTGGAATAAATATCTCTAATTTTTCTTCTTGTTGTTTTTGATCTTGACTCATTAAGCGTTCATAACTCTTTAAACGAGCTTTCTGCTTAGTTTGTCTTCCTTTAGCTCCTTGTCTTACCCATTCTAACTCTCTTTCTAAAGTTTTCTGACGTTTAGATGCTGTATTACTTTCCTGTGCTAATCGTTTCGATTTTTGATCTAACCAAGAAGAATAATTTCCTTTCCAAGGAATTCCTTCACCTCTGTCTAATTCTAAAATCCAACCCGCAACATTATCTAAAAAGTATCTATCGTGCGTTACCGCAATTACAGTTCCTTTATATTGAGCTAAATGATGTTCTAACCAGTGCACCGATTCTGCATCCAAATGGTTAGTTGGCTCATCTAATAATAAAATTTCTGGTTCTTGTAACAATAATCTACATAAAGCAACTCGTCTTTTTTCTCCACCAGAAAGTACTCCGATTTTTTTATCAGAATCTGGAGTTCTTAAAGCATCCATGGCAATTTCTAACTTGGTGTCTAATTCCCATGCGTTAGAAGCATCAATTTTATCTTGAAGCTCTGCTTGTTGCGCCATTAACTTATCCATCTTGTCAGCATCAGAATATACTTCTTCTAATCCAAACATATCGTTGATTTTATTGTATTCGTCAAGAATTGCAACTGTTTCAGCAACTCCTTCTTTGACAACCTCTATCACTGTTTTTTCTGGATCTAACTGCGGTTCTTGTTCTAAGTAACCAACGTTATATCCTGGAGAAAAAGTAACATCACCTTGAAAATTTTTTTCTGTTCCTGCAATTATTTTTAGTAAGGTAGATTTACCTGATCCATTGAGACCAAGAATTCCAATTTTTGCTCCGTAAAAGAAACTTAAATAAATATTTTTTAAAACTTGTTTATTTGTACTTTGGTAAGTCTTATTGACTCCAGACATGGAGAAAATAACCTTTTTATCATCTGACATTTAGTGGTAATTTAAAATTATAAATAAGTAATTTGAGTAAATTTATACTCTTCCTTTAAGGGCGTTAAACACCCAAGCGATTGCAAAAAAACCCATTCCTACAGCAGCAAATCCCCAGCCGGCAACATCATCATATCTAAAAGCACCTAAACCTATCAAAGCAAAACCTACTATTATCATAATGAGCGTAGCCCATGTTAAAACTCCATTTTTATTCATCGTTTACTAATTTAAATAAAGTTCTGTTAAAACCCAGAACTTGGTGTAACATTTGATACACAAATATCGACATTTTTTTGAAGTTATCTAGAATGAAAAACTATTAAATTATAATCTTGCCGCCAATCTGCTACCTTGATCAATTGCTCTTTTTGCATCTAATTCTGCAGCAATATCAGCACCTCCAATTACATGAATCTTTTTTCCTGAAGATTCTAATGCTTCATATAATTCTTTTAATGGTGTTTGTCCTGCACAAAGAATAATAGTATCTACTTCTAAAATTTTAGATTCTTCATTTTGAATATAGTGTAATCCTTGGTCATCAATTTTGGTGTACTCAACTTCATTGATAAACTGCACATTTTGCTTTTTTAAATTTGCTCTATGAATCCAACCTGTAGTTTTACCAAGATTTCCACCAAATTTACCTTTGCTTCTTTTAAACATAAAAACTTCTCTTTCTGCTTGATGAAAAACCGGTTTCACACCTGCAATTCCTCCTCTGGCTTCTATGTTTGTATCTATTCCCCATTCTTTTAACCAAGCATCTAAATCTAAACTACTAGAATTACCTTGATGTAATAAGTATTCTGAAACATCAAAACCAATTCCACCTGCACCAATAACAGCAACTCTTTTTCCTACTGGTTTTTTGTGTTTTAAAACATCTAAATAAGATAATACTTTTTTGTGATCAATACCTTCTATTTTTGGAGTTCTAGGTTTAATTCCCGTTGCGATAATAATTTCATCAAAATCTGAATTTTTTAAATCGTCTTCTAAAACTCTCGTGTTCAATTTTACCTCAACATTATGCAATTCAATTTGCTTGTTGAAATATCGAATCGTCTCATAAAATTCTTCTTTTCCTGGAATTTGTTTTGCTATGTTAAACTGACCACCAACTTCTTTATCGGCATCAAATAATGTTACTTGATGTCCCCGTTGCGCAGCAATGGTAGCAGCTGCTAAACCAGCTGGCCCTGCACCTACTACTGCAATTTTTTTAATTATTTGAGCAGGATCATAATTAAATTCAGTTTCATGACAAGCCCTAGGGTTTACCAAACAACTGGCTACTTTTTGTTTAAAAACATGGTCTAAACAAGCCTGATTACAAGCGATACATGTATTAATTTCATCTGATTTTTCTTGCTCAGCTTTATTAACCCATTCAGGATCTGCTAAGAATGGTCTCGCCATAGAAATCATATCTGCGTCACCTCTTGCTAAAACCTCTTCTGCAGTTTCTGGCATATTTATTCTGTTAGAAGTTACCAAAGGAATAGAAACTTCTTCCTTCATTTTTTTGGTTACCCAAGTAAATGCAGCTCTAGGAACTGAGGTTGCAATTGTGGGAATTCTAGCTTCATGCCATCCAATACCAGTATTTATAATTGTTGCGCCTGCTTTTTCTATTTCTTTTGCCAATGCTACTACTTCTTCCCAAGTACTTCCTTTTTCAATTAAATCTAACATAGAGAGTCTGTAGATGATAATAAAATCTTCACCGACAGCTTCCCTTACCAATTTCACTAATTGAATTGGTAAACGCATTCTGTTTGTATAAGAACCACCCCATTCATCTTTTCTTTTGTTTGTGTGCTCTACTATAAATTGATTGATTAAATAGCCTTCAGAACCCATAATTTCAACCCCATCATAACCTGCAATTTTGGATAATTTGGCTGAATTTACAAAATCACGAATGGTTCTATTGATTCCTGCTTTTGTTAGTTTAAAAGGTTTGAAAGTATTTATTGGCGCCTGTATCTTAGATGGTGCAACATTAAAAGGATGATATCCATATCGTCCAGCATGCAAGATTTGCATACAAATTTTCCCTCCTTCGTCATGTACAGCTTTCGTTATTTTTTGATGATGTCTGGCATGTTTTTTAGATGACATTCTTGCTGAGAATGGTCCAGTCCAACCTTGTATATTTGGAGCCATTCCACCTGTAACAATTAATCCTACTCCACCTTTTGCTCTTTCTGCGTAATAGGTAGCAATTCGCTCCAGACCATTCTTTTCTTCTTCTAGACCAGTATGCATAGAACCCATTAAAATTCTATTTTTTAAGGTTGTAAATCCTAAGTCTAATGGTTCAAAAATGTGTGGATATTTCATATATATTTGATTAATTATTATGCATGCATAACATATTGCAAGATAATCACTTTTTTTGACAAAAAAATAAGAGGCTTTAGAAAAAACCTCTTATTTAAAATTGTTTCATACATGAAACTAAATCATTGGAACATCTATCAATAAAATCTCACTATTTTCTTGTGATTTTATAATAATAGAATCTGTATCCCAAACTCCTAAAGCATCTCTTTTATATAATGTTTCTCCGCTCACTTCAATTTCACCTTCTAGTAAAAAAACATACACTCCTTTACCTTTATTAATAGTATAAGAACTTTCTTTTCCTTTATCAAAACTTCCTGTAAGAATTGATGCTTGTTGATGAATCCCTAAAGAACCTTCTACTAAGTTGTCTTGAGGAGAGACTAAAGTTTGGAATTTATTAACTCTTCCTTGAACATCAAATAATTTTTGTTCATAATTTGGAGTCACATTTTGCTCTTCTGGAACAATCCATAACTGTAAAAAATTTACTTCTTCTGTTTTGCTATCATTAAACTCAGAATGTGTTAAACCTGTTCCAGCTGACATAACTTGCACTTCTCCAACTTCTATAGATCGTTTATTATTCATATTATCTTTATGAGATAAAGCCCCTCTTAAAGGAATAGAAATTATCTCCATATTTTGGTGAGGATGTGTTCCAAAACCCATTTTTGGTTGCACGATATCATCATTAAGAACTCTTAGCACACCAAAGCTCATTCGTTCTGGATTATAGTAATTAGCAAAACTAAAAGAATGATGACTTTTTAGCCACCCATGATTTGCTGCTCCTCTAGTATTTGCAAGATGTTTTATAGTTTTCATTTGATTTCCTTTTTATTAATTCCTTGGTAAAAATCCCATTTTACCCATTTGATAATCTCTCATTGCTTCCAGAATTTCTGTTTGTGTATTCATCACATATGGCCCATAACTTGTCACTTTTTCTTTAATGGGTTCTCCTGACAAAAACAACAATCTAGATTCTGAATTTGATTTAAAATTAAATCCGTCTCCGTCTTGATTGAATTCAATTAGTTGATTTTCATTTTTCTTTAATTGAATGGAATCATTGATGCTTACATCTCCGTCAATTAAATACAACAACGATTGATGATTCTTTGACATTGGGACCTTAATTTCCCCACTTTCTTTAGCATCTATGGTATAAGCATTTAAAGCTGTTTGCGTTGTAATTTTACCTTTTTGATTCAATAAATTTCCAGCAATAATTTGAATACTTACTTTATTATCATCTGATTTCAAAAAAGAAAAATCTTCTTTTTTAATATGCTGATAATTAGCTGGCATCATTTTTTTAGTCGCTGGAAGGTTAATCCATAATTGAATTCCTTCTATGGTTCCTCCTCTTTTTACAAACTCTTTTGAAGGCCCTTCTGCATGAATAATACCTCTACCAGCTGTTGTCCATTGAACATCACCAGCTTTTACAATACTTTCATTTCCTAGTGAATCTCTGTGTAATTGTTCACCTTGTAAAACAAAAGTCACGGGTTCAAATCCTCTGTGTGGATGCGGTCCTAAATCTAATGGGTTTAAAACTTCATTCACTACAAATGGCCCGAAATGATGCAATAGAATAAACGGATCGATTGTCTCAATTTCATTGGTTGGTAAAGGTTGCCTTAATCGAAGATTCCCCATCATTATATAATCACTTCTTCCTATATTTTTAACTGAATTAAATGTTCTTACATTATTTTCCATGGAAATTATTTTTATAAATTTTTTTATCTTAATTTATCTAATAAACTACTTAAAATGGTAGCTTCTTCTTCCGTTAAATTTTCTAAAAAATCTAACTTATCATTATGATCGATTGTTTTTAAAAGTTTTAAACCCTCTTCACTAATACTGATATAAACAACTCTACGATCATGATCACATCGGATGCGTTCAATTAGATTCTTATCACATAGCTTGTCCATTAAGCGAGTTGCGTTTGGTGCTCTATCAATCATTCTATCTTTGATCGTTTGTACTTTGATAGCTTCTCCTGCACCTCGTAAAATTCTTAAAATATTATATTGTTGTGGCGATATTCCATAGGGTCTGAAAAACTCGTTTTCGTGACTATGAATCCAATTTGCAGTGAATTTAATATTAATCAAAGCTTTTATCTTGTCATTCTTAAATCTAGAATTGATGTCTTTAGAAATATCTCCCATCTTATCCTCTTAATTTTAGATTTTTCATGATGTTATTAAAATCGTCTGATGTTGGTGTTAAATACACTTCATCATCAACAAATAATGTTGGGAACTTAAGTTGTCCTTCATACAAATCTCTAGTGTGAGATTTAGCTTCCTCATCTTTAGATATGTCTTTATAATCAAAAGCTACTTCGGCCATTCTTAAAAAATTTTTAAAAGCTACGGTATGAGCGTGACCTTGTTTTCCGTATAAAGTTATCTTCATTTATATCTCTTTTTTCAGATTACAAATATACAGTGAATAAATTTATTTTCCAAGGAATATATTACTGTTATAACTAATTTTTTTTAATGATAATGCCTTAGAAAGACATTGACCAACTTGTGCAATAATTTTGTCTGAAGATGCTGCTTCCAAATCAATCCATGATTTTCTTCTTGGATCAAAAACTGGTAATAAACCTTTCCAATAAATTTTAGAATGTGAACATAAATGAGGCTGCCAAACTATGATAACATCACCATTGCTATATTCTTTTACTATTTTATTAGCGTCACTCACAAGCCTATTTTAAATATTATTTTCAAACTCATTAATTTTTTCAAGCAAACGATCATTTAATTCTTTGTTGGTTACTTTGTCTTCTTTAAAATTATCAAAAAAACTGGGAAATGAAAATGTAATCACTTCACTTGCACCAGCATGTGGAAAATAATTACTAGCATTTGATAATACGGATGCTCCTCCTCTTCCTCCTGGTGATGTTGCCATTAATAAAACAGGCTTGTCATTAAAAACACTTCTATTGATTCTTGACAACCAATCTAATATGCTTTTGAAGGCTGCTGCATATGAACCATTATGCTCTGCTAAGGAAACAACATAACCATCAAATTGCTTCATATGTTCGCTTAATTCTACTAAGTTTTCAGGAAAACCGTTTGCTTCTTCATCTGTGCTATAAATTGGAGCAGCATAATCATTAAAATCAATGACTTCTGTTTCTACGTTTACAACTTGGCTAGATACATAGGTTGCTAATTGTTTATTTATTGAAGTACTACTTGTACTTCCTCCAAATGCTAAAATTTTTTTCATCTTTTTGTATTTAAATAAATATAGTTCAAAGTTACAAAAAAATAATTTATTTTCCAAGGAAAATATTGCCATGGCTTTTAATAGAAGTTTAGCATTCTTATTTGTACAAGAAAAGGCAAACTTTTGTAAATTCGCAATAAATACTTTGTACATGGATATCAACTTCAATAAAAACGAAGATCACAATAAACTTTTAGTCGCTGAATTAAAAAAAAGATTGGTGAAAGTAAATCTTGGAGGCGGTCAAAAAAGAATTGACAAACACCATGAAAAGGGTAAAATGACTGCTCGAGAAAGAATTGATTATTTATTAGACCCTAAATCTAAAAGTATTGAAATTGGAGCCTTTGCCGGGGAAGATATGTATGAAGAACATGGAGGTTGTCCCTCAGGTGGAGTAGTTGTTAAAATTGGATATATACAAAAAAAACAATGTATTGTAGTGGCAAATGACGCTACTGTAAAAGCAGGTGCATGGTTTCCTATTACTGGAAAGAAAAACTTAAGAGCTCAGGAAATTTCTATAGAAAACAGATTGCCAATTATTTATTTAGTGGATAGCGCTGGAGTTTATTTACCAATGCAAGACGAAATTTTTCCTGATAAAGAACACTTTGGACGAATTTTTAGAAATAATGCAGTGATGAGTAGTATGGGAATTACTCAAATATCTGCCGTTATGGGAAGTTGTGTTGCAGGTGGTGCCTATTTACCAATTATGAGTGATGAAGCTTTAATTGTTGATAAAACTGGAAGTATCTTTTTAGCTGGTAGTTATTTAGTAAAAGCCGCCATCGGTGAAACTATCGATAATGAAACTTTGGGCGGAGCAACAACACATTGTGAAATTTCTGGAGTTACCGATTATAAAGCCAAAGATGATAAAGATGCTTTAGATACCATCAAAAATATTGTTGGAAAAATAGGTGATTTTGATAAAGCTGGATATAATCGAATTGAAGCTTCTAAACCAAAAGAAAAAGAAGATGAAATTTTTGGCATCTTACCGAAGGCTAGAAATGAGCAATACGATATGAAAGAAATTCTAAAACGTATTGTTGATAATTCTGAATTTGATGAATATAAAGAAGCTTACGGACAAAGTATTATAACTGCTTATGCACGTATTGATGGTTGGGCAGTTGGAATTGTAGCCAATCAGCGAAAAGTTGTGAAGACTAAAAAAGGCGAAATGCAGTTTGGTGGCGTTATTTATTCTGACTCTGCAGATAAAGCTACTCGTTTTATTGCCAATTGTAATCAGAAAAAAATTCCGTTAGTTTTCTTACAAGATGTTACTGGTTTTATGGTAGGTTCTAAATCTGAACACGGTGGAATCATCAAAGACGGAGCAAAAATGGTAAATGCAGTTAGTAATTCAGTTGTACCTAAATTTACGATTGTTATTGGAAATTCTTACGGTGCTGGAAATTATGCCATGTGTGGTAAAGCTTATGATCCACGATTAATTGCAGCTTGGCCAAGTGCTGAATTAGCGGTAATGAGTGGAAATTCTGCCGCAAAAGTATTAATGCAGATTGAAACCGCTTCATTAAAGAAAAAAGGAGAAGAAATCACCAAAGAAAAAGAAGCTGAACTTTTTAATAAAATAAAATCTAGATACGATAAACAAATCTCTCCTTATTATGCTGCGGCTAGAATTTGGACAGATGGAGTTATTGATCCTTTAGATACCCGAACTTGGATTTCTATGGGGATAGAAGCTGCAAACCATGCTCCTATTGAAAAGAAATTTAATTTAGGTGTTATTCAGGTTTAAATTATTTATGAATAGAAACACACTACTTCTTTTATTGTTTTTGTCAATAAATTCTGTTGCTCAATATTATGCTAGGGCTGAATTACATTTTTTAGATGGAGCTAAAACTTTTGGTCTTGCCAATATCAACGCTTTTAATGACAAAAATCATAAAAGATAAATCATTATTACACAAATTTTGTAATCGCTTTAAACACCATTCTAAAATTTATGAGCAAATCTATTTATATCGCTACAACAGAACCAAATAGTGGTAAGTCTCTATTATCATTAGGAATCTTGAGAATGATGTTGACAAAATCATCTCGAGTTGGATATTTTAGACCGATCATTAATGATAAAGATGGTTCTGGAATAGATCATCATACCAAAACAGCCATCGATTTTTTTGAATTAGATCTAAAGTATCAAGATTGTTATACCTAAAATCAAAAAAGAAGTATTACATCTCTTAGCACAAGATAAAATTGATATTGTACTCAACACAGTTATTGAAAAATATAAAAAGTTAGAAGCTCAATTTGACTATGTTCTGGTTGAAGGAAGTGATTTCTCAGGTGAGAGATCATTTACAGAACTAGATATTAATCTCAATATCGCTAAAAACTTAGGAATTCCAGCAATGATCGTTGCTTCAGCAATAGGTAAAAATGCACAAGATTTTACAGACTCTCTCTTTATCACTTATCAATCATTTATTGAAAAAGAAGTTGATGTAATCGGAATTGTTGCAAATAAAGTAACTCGTGAAGATTTAGAAATTGTAACAGAAAAATTACACCATAAAATCCCTAGTTCGATTCAAATTAGTATCATTCCAAAAATCGATTTTCTAAATAACCCAACTGTAAAAGAAGTAACGGAGACTTTAAATGGGAAAATTTTGGTCATTCCAACCAACGAAGAAATAGAAATTGCCAAGCAAACTTATCTATTATTGAATTAATAGGTAAACACTTCAATAAAAATTGTAAAAGCATTTTCATTTTTTTACATTTGTTCACCTCTAATTTTTTAGAGATTACTTAAATCAAACGCATGGGAAGAGCATTCGAATTTCGAAAAGCACGTAAGATGAAACGTTGGTCAGCGATGGCTAAGACGTTTACAAGAATTGGTAAAGATATTGTAATGGCTGTAAAAGAAGGCGGTCCTAATCCTGAGTCTAACTCAAGATTAAGAGCCGTTATGCAGAATGCCAAAGCAGCAAACATGCCAAAAGACAATGTAGAACGTGCCATTAAAAAAGCTACTGAAAAAGACACTGCAGACTTTAAAGAAGTATTATTTGAAGGATATGCACCCCATGGAATTGCAGTTTTAATAGAAACAGCGACCGATAATAATAACAGAACTGTTGCCAATGTGAGAGCGTCTTTTAATAAGTGTGATGGAAATTTAGGAACTTCTGGATCTGTAGTTTTTATGTTTGACCATACCTGTAACTTTACAGTAAAGAAAGAAGATATCTCTATGGATATGGAGGAGTTAGAATTAGAACTCATCGATTTTGAAGTAGAGGAAGTGTTTGATGATGAAGAAGGTATTATAATTTATGCTCCTTTTGAGCAATTTGGAGCCATCCAATCTTTTTTTGAAGAAAATAATGTAGAGATTATTTCTTCTGGATTTGAGAGAATTCCAACTACTACCACTAAGCTTAACGAAGAGCAAAAAGCAGATGTTGAGAAGTTACTAGAACGATTAGAAGAAGATGATGATGTGCAAAACGTCTATCATTCTATGGAAGAATAAATACCCTTGAAAAAGCCTCCCAATCGGGAGGCTTTTTTAATTTGTAAAATTTAACAATAGAATATTTTTTTAATTTTTTATAACCGATAAAACTTCAGGTAAAGGCTAATTACAGTTAGTAAAAAAAATATTATTTCTTTTCTTTTTCTCTTTTTTTTGAGTTTGCTGCTATTGGTGTAGGGTTCGAATTTCTAACCATTATGATGGAATTAATAGCATCTTCATCAAAATGATCATTTGCATATTTATAGGCAAAGTCAATACCATCTTTATGCATTTCTTTTGTACTTTCATTAAAATCAATAACAGATTTTAATATTTTCTTAATCTTAGTAGCATTGTTTTGTTTCATAACAACACCAACTATACCAGAATAAGTTAGAATAGAAATTTTATCATTTTCTGATAATCTAGAAGACATCAACTTTAAAGATTGTTTTAAAATAATCTTCTTTTCTTCCGAAAAATCATTATTAAACTGAATTAAGAGTACAATATTTTTAGGAGTTACTTCACAGCTCTTTTTACTCTTGTAGTTTTCAACAACATAAGAAATTAAGTTATCAATATCAACCTATTGAGTTTTAATGTTTTTCTCTTGAGCTTGCATAAATGCTGTTATCAACAACACAAATACTAATAAATTTTTCTTTGACATACTTGTTAGTTTTTAGATTCACAGTAAACCTATAAATTAACTAAAGAATTAAAAAACTATAATTAGGGAACGTACCCAAAAATTACGTAAAGTCTCTTTATGAAGTAGTAAGAACTTTTTTCAAAGTGCTATTTCTCTGAATTTTACCCGTTGATGTTTCCATGAATTTAGAAATAAAGAAGATCTCTTTTGGGGTTTCAAATTTTGAGAGAACCTTTTTGAGATTTCTCAATTCGTTCGAAATGACAAGGCTCTTTTCTCCTTCTATAATTAAGATTAATTTTTCTCCTAATTTTTCATCAGGAATTCCTACTACAAAAAAACGTGATTGTATAAAGGAAACTAGTTTCTTTTCGATTTCTTCGGGGTGTATTTTGATTCCACCTGAATTAATCACATTATCAAAACGACCTTTCCAAATAAACTCTGTTTTGGAAGTAATTTCAACAACATCGTTGGTTACTATTATTTCGGATGAAACTTTGGGTGCATTGATTACTAAGCAATTTCTATGATCAAGAGAAATTTGAACATTTGGCAATATTTTATATTTAGAAGCTACAGGAACTTCAGTTAGGCTGAAATTATTTAATTTCTGAACAGCAATATGAGTAATGGTTTCTGTCATCCCGTAGGTTGCAAATGCTAGTGTAGAAACTTCTTGTAATTTTTCTTGTAGTTTGGAAGAAACTTCACCTCCACCAATAATTAGTTTCTGAATTAAATGTAATCTATCAATAGAGTTATCAACTTGAAGAGGAACCATGGCAGAAAAATTATACTTTTTTTCAATAAATTCTAAGGGGTTTGAATTAGGCACCAATACATCTAGATGCCAACCTAGAGTTAAAGCTCTCACCAACATCATTTTACCGGCAATAAAATCAATAGGTAAACAACATAGTGCAGTTGTTTTATTTGGTAGATCAAAATACTTCCCTGATGCTAGTGCAGAATTTATCATGAACTCTTTTTTGAGTTCAATCTGTTTTGGTTTTCCAGTAGAACCTGATGTATTAACGATGATAAAATCATCCTTAGAAAACCACTCATTCAAAAAATTTGCTAACTCTTTTGATATAGATGCTGAGAAAAGAATTACCTCTTCTGTACTAGAAAATGAAATCCCGTTTAATTGAAAGTTTATATGGATATTATTCGTTTTCAATCAGAATCGGTTCTTCAACATTACCAAAAATTTTATCTTTCCAATTTGTCCATTTATATTTTTTTGATAAAACAAAAAACACCAAAGGATATAAAACAAGAAAAGGTAAAAACATATCTAAACCCATTAAAGGTTCAGAAGTATCTATATACAAAGCATCGGTTTGAAGCACTGTCCAGTCTGTAGTTATAAATAATGCCGCAATAATATTATTAATTGCATGCATTCCCATAGCCAATTCTGTCCCTTCGTCCATTAAAGTTACAATTCCGAAAAAAAAGCCAGTTCCTATATATAAAAACAAAGCAGCGTAACCCAATTTTTCAATTTCCGGATTCATACCATGTAGTAATCCGAAAACCATAGACATAATAATTAAAGGTGCCCATTTATTTTTAAGCCATAAGGCTAATCCTTGCATATAATATCCTCTAAATAATAACTCTTCTAAGCTAGTTTGTATTGGCAGAAATAAAACCGCAACAAAAAAAAGTGTAAAAAATGGTAGGGGTTTAAAATTCCAAACATAATTTTCTGGAGATAAAACAATGTCTGTACCTAAAAATAATAGAGACAAACCTCCCCATAATAACGCTCCAAAAAAGAAACGATTCCAATCCATCTTTTTTCTGGAAGTGACAATCCAAATAAATTTTTTCTTATGTAGTTTTCTTATACAAATATAAAGTGCAATAAAACCAGCAATAAAAGTTATAATTATTAAAAACAAATACAAACTAGAGTTGATTCCAATATTTAAAAAAGAGGTTTTTGCAGCTTTTAAAAACATCTCCATATCGCCATCAACCTGATTTAAAGCGACAAATACAAGGACAAAAGAAGCAATTTGAGTCGCGAAGAATATGACAAATAATGTGAGTGAATACATCCACCAATCATTCTTTCCTTTAAAACCTGTCTGTAAAAAATTCATATTAAATCAAGTTAAAATTCCAACTCTTATTTTTTTTATAGTGCAAATATCCGTTTTTTACTTCTAACGGACTTTCTATGTTATTGGTAAACAAACTTCCAGTTCCTAAACCTTGTGGCATTTCACTTTCTAAGGTAGCTGTCCATTGCGCAATTGCATTAAGTCCAACGTTGCTTTCTAGAGCACTGGTAATCCACCAACCTATGTTTTTATTTTTAGCTAGCTGTATCCATTCCTCACTTCCTTGAAAACCTCCCACTAAACTTGGTTTTAATATAATGTATTGTGGATTGATAGTTTGTAGCAATTTTCGCTTATTTGTTACATCAAAAACACCCATTAATTCTTCATCCAAAGCAATAGGTAAAGGTGTTTTATCGCACAAAACAGCCATTTCTTGTAGCTGACCTTGTTTGATGGGTTGCTCAATAGAATGCAAATTATATTCAGATAAAACCTTTAATTTTTCTAGCGCCTCCTTAGGATTAAAAGCTCCGTTTGCATCTACACGTAATTCAATGTCTTCAATAGAAAATTCTTTTCTAATTGACTGAAGTAATTCAATTTCTGTTTGAAAATCAATCGCTCCAATTTTCATTTTTATACATCGAAACCCTTGTTGTATTTTCTGTTTAATTTGATCTTTCATGAATTGCTTATCGCCCATCCAAATGAGACCATTGATATTTATTCCTGCTTTAGATGATGAAAAATCAGAAGGAAATAAATGAAATGTATTTGTTGATGCTAATGATAAGAAAGCTTGTTCTAATCCAATTTGGATACTAGGAAACTGAATAGTTTCTATTAATAGGAGTTCTAAACCAAGATGAATGTTTTGACAAACCCATTGAAGTTTCTCTTCATAATCTGGTCTATCGTCGATACTCAATCCTCTAAAGATTCCGCACTCTCCTACTCCTTTTTTACCATTTTTTTCTAGTGTTAAAAACCATGTTTCTTTCGTTTTTAAAATCCCTCTAGACGTTCCACTAGGAACTTTAAAATTCAATAGATATTTATGGTATTTAGCAGAAATCAAAATGAAGATTTTTCAGCAAAATTTTTAAAATTTGTAAGGGCTTGCTCGTCTATTGCTTTAAAATTTGATTCAAAATAAGGCAAGACACATCCCAAAATATAACTCTTTGCTTGAAAGCTAGCATTTAGCGTAATGACAGTAGTTAACCCATCACTTGTAAAGGTATAATCATCTCTTTCAGCGACTCCTTCTCTATCAAAAAGCAAGGTTACTTTCTCATTTTTAACATACGCCAGTACTTTCTCTTTGACAATAACAGTTTCTTCATTATGTTTAACCATAATATTATAAACGCTTCCTGTAATACCAGACTTGTTATCTACAACTTCTATGGAAGTATATTCTGGATTCCATTTTGTAATTGTTTCCGTATCATTAAACATTTTAAAAGTTTCTTCTAAAGGTTTATTGATGGTGATTTTAGTTGAATAACTACTTTCTTTTATAATGAGACCTGTACCAAAAAACACCACTGTTAGAATGACTAAAAACGTGATGATAATTTTTACTGTTTTCATGTATTTCTTTTATTATTTTTTATTGGCCACATGTAGCTTCCATATAATCATTTCATTGGGCATCAATTACTCATTATGGAAGTTTCATTGAATTAAATTATGAACTTCTTTTTTTAAATTTTCTTCTAATAATTAAATAAACAATAGAAATTAAAATAGCAAACGGCCATATTGAAACTAGAAATATACCAAAGTTTTTTATAGCTTGTATACCATCATTAAATGCTTCAACAAATCTATTTGTTTTTTCTGTCTTAGCTTCTATTTCTTTATAAAATGTAATTGTTAAAGTAGAAAGATCAATTTGACTACTTAAATATTTTAATCTCCCTTCTGCTGATTCTATATCTTCTCTTAATTTACCTATTTCTTTTTCTACTTCTAAAATTTCTTTTACACTTTTTGCATTCCCTAAAATCTGTAGATATCTTTTTTCTAATTCCTTTTTATTTTTTAATCGAGATTGTAAATCATAAAATTGCTCCGTTACATCAGAAATAGTAATATCTTTTGAATCATACTCATTTACTCCTTTTGACAATTCACTTAAGAAAGCATCAAAATTTTTGGCAGGAATTCTTACAGTAAGATATTGATTAATTCTTGTGTTATTTTTTGAAGTATTATCCGATGAAACATATCCTTTAAACTGTTTTATGAGTTGATTTATTCTGCTTTTAGTTTTTGAAATACTATCAGTTTTAAATACAACTCTTCCATTTTTAATAAACTTTCTATTTACAGAAATCTCTTCATTTTTGGCATTCGATTTCTTTTTTACTACTGACTCAAAATTATAATCAGCGCTTGCTTGAAGACTTGAAACAACTGTTTCGTTTAGATCAACATCATCATTATATTTTTCGTTACCACAAGAAATGACGATACTCGACACAAATATTAGTAAGTATAACTTTTTCATTTTAGATTGTTTATGATTTATATTACTTGACCAATTCCAAAAAGGATGCCAAATAAAAAAGTACTGAGTGCTACTACTTTTAATTGTCCGTCTAAAAGGCTTTCATCATTGTTCTTTATTACAAATACAAAGTGTTTATATAATGGTATATAAGCAATCATAAATAAAAATTGAAATGGGCTAACATAGTTGAGGATTACATATATAACAGCAAAAACCAATGAAAAAATCAATAAACTGTAATGATATTTTTTTGCAGCAGTTGCTCCTATTTTAACAACGATGGTATTTTTATTTGATTTTTTGTCGTTTTCACGATCTCTCATATTATTAAGATTTAAAACTGCTGTGCTTAATAAACCGATAGAAAATGCAGGTAACAATATTAAAAAGTCAATTTGTTTAGTAAATAAAAAGTAACTTCCTAAAACACTTAACAAGCCAAAAAAGACTAATACAAAAACATCTCCCAAACCACTATATCCATAAGCAGAATTACCCACGGTATATTTTATGGCTGCAACAATAGAGGCAATTCCAAGTGTAAAAAAAAGAATTGAATAGGCAAAATTATTTTTTCCGAAGGCTAAATAAATTAATACAAGCGCTATTAAGATAGTAACTGTAGCAGTGATTATCATGGCTGTTTTCATTTGTTTTGGAGAAATCATACCAGAACTCACCATTCTTTCTTCTCCGGTTCTAACAGCATCTGTTCCTTTGATGCCATCACCATAATCATTAGCAAAATTTGAAAGTACTTGAAAACCTATGGTCGTAAATATTGATAAAATAAAAATTGACCAATCAAAAAAACCTTGAGACATGGCTAATAAGCCTCCAACTATAATTCCAGAAATTGATAAGGGCAAGGTTCTTAATCTAGCAGCCTTAAAATAGTTTTTAACCAAAATATTATTTTTGTCTAGATTACTTTAAAGCTTTAATAATATTGATAGGATTGTTCTTTTTTAAAGCTTGCACAAAAACACCTGGATATTCTTTTGAAAGTCTCTTTCTAAAGCTCCTTGCTGATTTATAATCTGTAAAGGAACCCAATCTATATTTATATAAATCTTCTTCTTTTGTGACTTTAATGTTGGTAACACCAGCCATTTTTTGATTTGGCTTTTTAAAAGCACCAATCTGTACTGTAAAAATTAATTCAGGTGTATTTTCTACTATCTTTTTTTCAACTTTCACAATACTATCTTTTGGTTTTTCTACTGGTACTATATCCGTTTTTGTATTTTTTTCTTTATTACAAGAAACTAAGAATAGTAAGTTGAAAACGAAAATAAAATTTATTAATTTTTTCATAGGAATGTCTAAAATTGATTTGATTCTGCTATTAATTCTGCGATATCTTTTACGATAACCTGATCTTCTTTTTCGTGGAATTTCACTCCATCCGTCATCATTGTATTACAATAAGGGCATCCTGTTGCTATTATTTTAGCATTGGTTTCTAGTGCTTGTTCAGTTCTTAATACATTAATTTCCTTATCGCCTTTCTCAGCATCTTTAAACATTTGTGCTCCACCTGCTCCACAACACAAGGCTCTGTTTTTACTTTGTTTCATCTCAACCAAATTAACACCTAGTTTTCTAATGATGTCCCTTGGCGATTCATACACACCATTTCCTCTTCCTAAATAACATGGGTCGTGATAAGTTACTTGTTTTCCTTTTAAAGAATCTTTAATATCTAATCTTCCTTCTTCTACTAATTTTTTGATGTATTGTGTATGATGATATACTTCATATTTACCGCCTAATTCTGGATACTCATTTTTTAAGGTATTGAAAGAATGAGGATCAGTACATACAATCGTTTTTACTTCGTATGCATTTAGAATTTCAATGTTAGTCATTGCTTGCATTTGAAACAAAAACTCGTTTCCAGCTCTTTTTGCAGCATCACCTGTAGAACTTTCCTCTGTTCCTAAAACAGCAAAATCTACCTTAGCTTTATGCAAAATTTTTACAAAAGCTCTGGTTATTTTTTTAGCCCTATCATCATAACTACCAGCAGCGCCAACCCAAAACAATATTTCTGGTTGTTTTCCTTGCGCCATCATTTCAGCCATTGTTGGTACTATCATATCTTCAAATTTTTCTTAGACTATAAAACTATAAAACTATTCTCTATTTTCTATTAAACTATGTATTTTTTCTGCTTCTTTAATAAAATCTTCTAACTCAGGAATAAATGCTTTAAAAGTGATAAAGTGCCATGAAGCAACTCTATTTTTGTAATCTTGACTAGTTAACGCATAATCTATAAACTTATCATCAATTTCTTCTCGAATATAGTTACTCCACCAATCTTGGTTTTTCCAATATTTGTAGTTTATTTCAAAGTCTATATTTCTTAATGCGTCATCTGCATGGACTTCTTCTATTCTATCAGAATATAATTCTAAAATTAGAGTAATTAAAACGTCATTAGAAATTTCAAGACTGTTTTTGTAATTATTCAGTAATTCAAAACCTCTTTTGTTAAATGATATTTCTTTAAATCCAAATATTAAGCGTCTTTATCTTATATTCTCTTTATAATCTTTTGCTATTAAGTCTTCATCAAAAAAACGTTGATATAGGTTATTCTTACCTTCTTCGAAATGAATTACTTCCTTAGCTTCCTTAATATCGTTTTCTAAATCATCTTTTATGATGGAAAGAATATTCTCTAACTTTTTTGCTTCTTTTCTCTCTTCATTCCAGTTATTAAGATACAAAGCGATTAAAATACCTAAAACAACCAATATTATTTCTCCAAAAGCATAAGCTTCTGCTTTTTCTAAATAATTTCATTAAATACGATCAAAACTATTCGTCTTTCCAATTTAGTCTATCTTGTTGATTATATTGCCATGGAGCACCATTATTCTCAATATTAGTCATCATCATATTCAGTTCTTGTGGTGCAGCTGATTGTTCCATCACTAAATATCTTCTCATATCCATGATAATAGATAATGGATCTATATCAATCGGACATTCTTCTACACAAGCATTACAGCTTGTACAAGCCCATAATTCTTCTGGAGTGATATAATCGTTCAATAATTGTTTTCCGTCATCTTTAAATTTCCCACCGTTTTCATCAATATTTTTTCCAACCTCTTCTAAACGATCTCTGGTTTTCATCATGATGGCTCTCGGAGACAGTTCTTTTCCAGTCATATTTGCCGGACAAGAAGAAGTACATCGACCACATTCTGTACAGGTATAAGCGTTTAATAATTGTACCCAATTTAAGTCAGTTACATCACTCGCTCCAAATTTTTCAGGAACCTCATCTTCTGCTACTTCTGGTGGCATTGCATAGGGATCTGCATCTGGATCCATCATCATTTTAACTTCATTAGTTACCGATGCCAAGTTATTGAATTGACCTTTTGGATTTAGATTTGCAAAATAGGTGTTCGGAAAGGCAAGTAATATGTGTAAGTGTTTTGAGTAATATAGGTAATTCAGGAAAATTAAAATTCCTAGAATATGAATCCACCAAGCTGTATGCTCTATTGTTGCTAGTGTTTCTAAAGAATACCCTGAAAACCATGGTGCTACAAATTGACTAATTAGATTTCCAACACCTGCTTCTTGAAATGTATGATCTGTAGCATTCATAATAATGAATAATAACATTAATACAATTTCAAAATAAAGAATTAAGTTTCCATCATTTTTGGGCCAACCTTTCATTTCTTTACTCATGAATCTTTTCAGTTGTGCGATGTTTCTACGAAGCCAAAAAATAATGACTGTAATTAAAACCAACAAGGCTAAAATTTCAAAAGTTCCGATTAAGAAGCCATACATAGCATTTCCTAGTAAAGGTTGAAATACTCTATGAGTCCCAAATAATCCATCGATAATAATTTCTAATACTTCTATATTGATGATTACAAACCCTAAGTAAACTATAATATGTAAGAATCCAGCAAATGGTCTACTTACCATTTTTGATTGCCCCAAAGCAATTCTTGCCATGTTTTTCCAACGTTCTCCTTTATTATCAGATCTATCAACTTCTTTTCCAAGTTTAATATTTCTAACTAGTTTACGAACATTTACTACAAAAAAACCGATTCCTACTATTAATGCTAAAGCAAAAAACAGGTTTGATAAATAATCCATATGTGTACTTAATTTTATTTTTAGTTTAACAAACTCGGTATTGAGTTACTATTTAAACTATTGTTTATTAGATGTATTTTCTTTCTTTTCTTCTTCAGTATAAGGTTTTGCTTTTTTTCCAAATAATGAAAAATGCACAAACCTTTTTGGATTGAGTTTCATCTCTCTTAACAACTCTTCTAATTCTTTAGACGCATTTGTTAGGTTGGTATACATTGTGTCATCAGTTGCTAGTTTCCCAAGTGTTCCTTTTCCGTCTTCTATACCAGAAAGCAATCCATTAACATTGTCTAATGTAGCTTGAAGTGTTCTAACTGTTTGCCCAAAATTAGCATTTACCAATGTGTCTGAAACTCTTGCAAAATTTGCAGTGATTTTTTTTGTATTCTGAAGTGTTATATTTATATCTGCTCTGCTTGAGTCTATCATTTTATTCACAGAACTCAATGTGCTATTCATAGAAGTAACGGTAGTTTCTAACCCTTTAATTGTATTTTTAAAGCTATTTCTTGATTCTAAATCTAACACATCATTAAGTGCAATCAGTAAAGAATCTGCTCCAATAATTACCCGTTCTACTTTTGCTTTCAAAGGGTTTAAAGTTTCTTCTACTGAAGTAAAAATATCGGATTCTACTTCTCCTTTTAAATAATCGCCGGAAACTGCTATCTCTCCATCGTAACTTGGAATAATTGCTAGTGATTCACCACCAATAATACTGGTTGAGTATATTTTTGCAACACTATTTTTAGAAAACTCAAAATCATTGTCAAGAGAAATTTTAACAACTAATTTCCCTCTTTTTGTAGAATCTTTATTAAAAGTAATATCAGATACCTTACCAATTTGTAATCCATTAATACTTACTGTACTTGCTTTGTTTAGCCCTTGAATGTTATCATATTCGATATAAAAAACTCTAGACCTAGCTTCAAGGAGGTTTTGTCCTTTTAAGAAATTAAAACCCCAATAACCTAAACATAAAATTATGACAGCAACAATACCTGTTTTTAACTCTTTAGACATCTATCTTTTTTTGTAATACAATAATACTAATATTTTTTGTGAGAAAACAGTAAGAAAACATCTATTTCAACACCTCTGTGAGTGATACTTTTTCTCCGTCTTTAAAGGCTGCAATAAAAGCATCAGAATACCCTTTTTTCTTGGCTTTTAACAAGGCTTCTTTTGCGTTTTCATAATGAGAGGTAATTCCGAAATAATATTTATAATAACGACCTACTTTTACTCTTTGTACATTTTTTAATCCTTTAAAATTATACGATTTTTCTTTAATTTTCTTTTTACTAGAAGCAATCTGAATCTTAAAAATAACTTCTGTTGTTACTTCTTTTCTTTCTTCTTTCTCTTCAGGATTCTTTTTATCAACATCTTCAGTAATCACATCATCAGTTTTTACCGTATTTAACTTTAGTTGAATGTAATATTTAATGATAGACTTAGCGATTTCTTTAGCCATTTTTTGCTGACCGTTTTTAGAATTTAAGAATTTTCCTTCGTTTTTATTGGTAAGAAAACCCAATTCAATCAAGACACTTGGCATGTATGTCTGATGCAATACAACAAAACCTGCTTGTTTTACACCTCTATCTCTTCTTTTCAAAGACTTTGTGAGGTTCTTTTGAATAGTTGCAGCTAAAGAAAAACTTTTATCCAAATTTTCTTCTTGCATTAAAGTTAGCCCTAAAACAGATTCTTCAGAATTAGGGTCAAAATTATTATATCGTTCTTTAAAGTTTTCTTCTAAAGAGATAACAGCGTTTTCACGTTTAGCAACTTCAAAATTTCTTTTATTTGCATGCAAGCCTAAAACAAATGTTCCGGCTCCATAAGCATTGGTTGTATGGGCATCACAATGAACAGACACAAATAAGTTTGCCTTTGCTTTATTGGCCATTTCACCTCTTTTCCATAAATCTATTAGCACATCACTTTCTCTAGTATAGATAACTTGAATATCATCGATCTTAATCAATTCTTTACCAATTTCTTTAACAACTTTTAGAACAATATTTTTTTCTCTGTAACCGTTTCCAATATTGCCAGGATCTTTTCCTCCATGTCCTGCATCTAAAACAACTATAAACTTTTCGTTTTGAGAAGTTAAATTAGAGGGTGTTAAAAAAATAAATGAAAAAACAAAGAATAATACCACCTGTAGCATGGTATTAAATTTGGTGTTATATGAATAGTCTATCAACAAAATTTAACTAATTTTGGCGTTTACAAATTTGGTGCTTCAAATATTGAACCATATTTTTACCCAGATACAAAAATAGCATAATATAATATTGCAATCAAATCTGTCCTACATACTTCTATTTTTACTTTTATTTTGTTCAATTATAAATGTAAAATCACAGGATATAAAGCCTAAAGGGAAATCGATTCCAAGAATCACCAAAGACACCCTTCCTCCAATTAAAGCTTATACCACAAAAACAATTAAAAAAGACAGTTTATTGATAAAGAAAAGGGATAGTATTCAATTAGATTCTATTAAATCTAAAGAAGCTATTTCAGATTTAATCACCCATACTGCAAAAGATTATACTATTCAGAACGCAAAAGATAAAACAGTTAAACTTTATAACGAAGCTCATGTAATTTACACCGATATTGATTTAAAAGCTGGAATTATAATTGTCGACTACTTAAACAATACACTATTTGCGAAAGGCATAAAAGACAGTACAGGGTATACTCAAAAACCAATTTTTAAACAAGGAGGACAAGAATCTGAACAAGATTCGATGATGTATAATTTTAAAACAAAAAAGGCAATTATTTATGGTATAAAAACCAAACAAGAACCTGGTATGTTTGTTTTAGGTGAAAAAGCAAAACGCGTAAATGACTCTACTATTTACATGCGGAAAATTAGATTTACGACTTCCGATAAAGAAAACCCAGATTATTATATTGGTGTAGATAAAGCAAAAGTAGTTCCCAATAAAAAAATTGTGGCTGGAATCAGCAATCTTGTTATAGCAGATGTTCCTACGCCTGTTTTTCTTCCGTTTGCTTACTTTCCTTTAGGGAAAAACAGGACGTCAGGGTTTATTATTCCAGCGTTACAAACAAGCACCGCTAATAGAGGAATTGGTATTCAAAATGGAGGATATTATTTTGCAATTAATGATTATGTAGATTTAGAGCTGTTAGCAGATGTGTACTCAAACGGAAGTTGGGGTTTTAGATCTAACTCACAATATTATGTTCGATATAAATTTTCAGGTAATTTCAACTTAAGTTTTGAGAAAATTATTCAGAGTACCCGAGGTTTTGATGATTTTTCTGAGGCAACAAATTTTAATGTAAGATGGAGTCAAAGACAAGATCCAAAAGCGAGTCCTAATTCAAATTTTAGTGCATCCGTAAATTTAGGGAGTAGTCAATACTTTAGGCAATCTTTAAACGAATTCAACAATTCTAATTTCCTGACCAATACTTTTAACTCATCAATTTCCTATCAAAAAACATTTGTAGGCACTCCATTTAATTTAAATATGAATGCCACACATTCTCAAAACACAAACACAGGTGCTGTAACGATGACTTTGCCTTCTCTGCAGGTTTCTATGAATAGAGTTTTTCCTTTTGCAGGAAAAGGTGGTATCAAAAAAAATCCGTTACAAAAAATTGGTTTGACCTATAATGTTCAAGGAGAATATAGAATAAACACCACCGAAGATGAATTTTTCACTCCAAAAATGTTTGAAACAGCAAGAACAGGTGTACAACATAGGGCTGATGCAAGTACTAACTTAACCATCTTAGATTATTTTACTTTATCTCCAAGTATTAATTATCGTGAAGTTTGGAATTTTCAAAATGTAAATAAAACTTATGATGCTACTGTTCAAAATACAGATGGGACTGAAGGTGCCATCGTTACCGATACTATCAGAGGTTTTAATACTTTTAGAGAATACAGTACTAGTTTAAGTTTATCTACAAATATCTACGGAACTTTCAATTTTAAAAAAGGGAGACTTAAAGCAATCAGACATACCATAAGACCTTCAATTTCTTTTTCTTATAGACCAGATTTTGCTGACAAGTACAATAGAACAGTACAAAGTAATTTGGCAGGAACGGAGTTTGAAACCTATTCTCCTTTTGATGGAGGAACTAGTCTTTATGGAACTCCTGGAGCAGGACTAAGCAATTCTATAGGACTTTCTTTAAACAACGTATTAGAAGGGAAAGTCGCTCCAAAAGACCCCGACAGCGATGAAGAAGATCGGAAAATTACTATTCTAAATAACTTAAATTTCAGTTCTGCTTACAATATTGCTGCTGATAGTTTGCGTTGGTCCCCAGTAAATGCTACTGTGGGTACGAGAGTTTTTAAAGACAAGCTAGCTATCAATTTAAATGCAAGTTTAGATCCTTATGAGATTAATGAAACTGGACAAAGAATAAATAAGTTTGTGAAAGGATTATTTAGATTAACAAGTGCTAATTTAACTGCAAATTACACCTTATCCAGTACTGATTTTAATGGGAAAAATAAAAAAAATGATACTGGAAATTCTGGTAATGGAAATCAAGATACACCAGATGTACTTGGTAATAATATAGACCCTACTAATCGATTTGCCTCAACACCAAGTAGTATGCAAAACAATAGCAATAATGAAGATGAAGATGAAGTAACAGAACTGTATCGTTCTAAAATACCTTGGAGTTTAAATTTAGCCTATTCGGCCTTTTACTCCAATAATGGAATTAGCAATA